>Ga0224740_10147_pt1 | contig 17852 bp, 12 predicted proteins | sample LIM_E_Water_Bulk_FD_161634 | JGI IMG/M metagenome (GOLD analysis project Ga0224740, IMG submission 161634) | Enriched cells from gastrointestinal tract of the lab mouse from Pacific Northwest National Laboratory (PNNL), Richland, Washington... | ecosystem: Host-associated > Mammals > Digestive...
GACGTTGTTCCATTGTTTTTTCATTGCGTAAACGTGCATAGTTTACAATCCAACGAAGTCCCAATGTCAATCGTCTTTCTTGTGATACTTCTACCGGTACTTGATAGTTAGCACCACCAACACGGCGAACTTTTAGTTCCAGCATCGGCATAACATTTTCTAACGCCTGCTCAAATACTTCCATTGGTTTGCGCTGCGTCTTTACTTCAATAATATCAAATGCGTTGTACAGGATCTTCTGTGCAACTCCTCTTTTTCCATCAATCATGATCTTGTTGATCAAACGAGTGACCAATTTGGAGTTGTAAATAGGATCGACCAATACGTCGCGTTTTGCGATATGACCTTTTCTAGGCATATTTGTTTCCTCCTTTCATCATTGATGTTTTATTTTTTTCCTTCTTTTGGTTTTTTTGCACCGTATAATGAACGGCTCTGGTTACGATTCGCAACACCTGCGCAGTCTAATGTACCACGAATGATGTGATAACGAACACCTGGCAAGTCTTTGACACGTCCACCACGAATCAATACCACACTGTGCTCTTGCAAGTTATGTCCCATTCCTGGAATATACGCAGTAACTTCCATTCCATTACTCAAGCGAACACGGGCATATTTACGCATTGCCGAGTTTGGTTTTTTCGGTGTCATTGTTCCTACACGGGTACATACACCGCGTTTTTGTGGTGAGCTCATATTCGTTGGACGGCGTTTCAAAGAATTGTATCCTCTATTAAGAGCCGGAGACTTTGACATGTTAACGCTTTTTTCACGACCTTTACGAATTAATTGATTGATTGTTGGCATAATATCCTCCTTTCTCTAACACACATTTCCGGGTGTGTCATTTTGAAGTGTAAATATAATTCTCCTTCACGGAGAACTATTCAATCGCACTTGCTTATACATTCTAAAACAAAGGAATGCGTTTGTCAATCATAAATTTAGATTTTTTGGTGTATTTTTGGTGTATGGATAAATAAGCTAATTTGCCTTCTGTAAAAGGCTAATTCTGCATTCATTCCTACATCATTTTATCAGATTTGGTGTAAAATTGGTGTAAATGTTTTCTATATCTAAATGTTCCATCTCAAATGGATATTGATTCAAAAAATATAAAGATGGCTTTAGAAAATGTCTATAGTATCATTTCTGTAAATTTGATTTTATAAAAACGATGAAACATGGATTCACTTCATATACTGTTATTTCATAAAACGTATTGATAAATTTAAATTTATAAAATATTCATCATTATTATCTTTATAAATACTTGCATAATCATGCTTATTTACAGATCCTCTTTCAAATTTTGTATTATCTAGCAAATATTGTTCGAATACATTTCTATTATAAATATAAAAAGCCAATACTTCTCCGTCATTTCGAACAACTATATATCCTCCGGTAGCTTCATCAATGCCGCTCCATTCTTTCGAGGGTACCATTCCAAGTGCAACAGAACATAAAAATTTTTTAAATTTGTACTCATAAAAACCTTTGCTTGGATATTTTAAAGGATTTTCAATTTCTAATTTATCAACAACATCCTTACAAGTTTTGATATTATCTCTGAAATGATAAACCATCGCATGCGCCATTATTTGAGGGAGCAATGAGTCCACTTTCATTAGATTATTATAAAATGTTTGATTATTCATTTTTGAAAAATCAACCTGAAAAGATTTCGTAAGTTCAAACATTCTATCTTTTATTTTTGTATCAGTAACTATGCCGTTGATTCTTTTCATTTCCGTATCGTTCATATTTTCTATCTTATATATAAAATTGGTTGCTTTGCTTGCATTCACCAATGTCGGTAAAGCTCCCAATTCAGACTTAATACTGAAACCACAAATGGGTTCATAGCCATTATTATAATCATGAATTTTCATTATTATATCAGATTTATCAGAAGATGAAGCAGCCAATTTATGACAGTTGATCACATCCATAAATGCTTCTGTTCTCATAATGGAAAATGAACCATGCTTATCAGTTTTTTGTAACTCTGCCAACAAATAATCTGCTTCTTTTTGAAAAGATTTATAAGTTTGTTGATATACCAACTGATTATCTATCAATATTTTGACATTATTTTCATCGCTTAAATCATAATTCATATTACCATAGTTTTTTTCATCTCTAAAGATATTTAGAATAGGGAAATAAATATTTTCCATTTTATGTAAATTCGAATCAGAAGCATAAATCTTTCTTTCAGCGATTAACCTTAGCAATACATAAATTTCACTCCACTCTCCTTTATTTCCTGTTATTCGACTCAAGTTCCAAAACCTCCTTTATTTTTAATGCAATTTCTTTTATAACAGGTACAGTAACACTGTTCCCTAACTGTTTATACATATGTACATCAGACAAAGGTAGTTGATAGCTTTCAGGAAACCCTTGTAATCTGGCCCATTCCCTTGGCGTTAATTTTCTTATATACTCTTTGTTTATTTCACCTTTAATATGTGTAACAGGTGTAAAGTCGCTAAGTCTTTTATCAATTATCAAGTTTCTTTCTCTTCCCATTCCTCCACATACGATTGCGCCAGATATTCCTTCCAAATCACGAATTTGATAACCAAAGCCATTACCTTTGGCAGCGTGCCTGGCTTTATGTTTCCGTAGTGTATTTAAATATGTATCGCTTAAATAATATTTTGCTGAAACCTCATTTTCTTCTAGTATATTTTTTAATTTGGAATGGGTTTTTCCTGTCGGCAATTCAAAAGATTCTGCATGGATATCTTCCCGAAATGCTATAATATAAAACCGTTCTCTATTTTGTGGAACACCAAAATCTTTTGAATTCAAAATCCCATCAAAAACTTTATATTTCAAATCTTTTTCTAACCTATTTTTAATAATACTGTATGTTCTTTTTTTATCATGTATCATTAAACCTTTTACATTTTCACAAAAGATGACTTTTGGTTGATGCACCTCGCAAATTCTGGCAACCTCAAAAAATAACGTTCCGCGGGATATCCCCTTATAATCATCTTCAAATCCTTTTCTTTTGCCTGCCAAACTAAATGCTTGACACGGAAATCCAGCCAAACATATATCAAAAGGCGGAACTTCGTCGTTACTGATTCTTGTTATATCTCCCACTATATCAAAATCATCTTGGAAGTTTGCTTGATATGTTTTTTGTGCATGCGTATCTATTTCACTTACAAACACTGTTTCTATATTCTCCTTAAATGCTTGCTCAAAACCTAATCGTATCCCACCTATACCTGCGAATAAATCAATAGATTTGTATTTTTTTTTCATACTTTGTCACTGGCATATTGAAACCATTTGCCTTTCCCTTTCTTATAAAGCATTTCTAAAAATAACTACAAGTAGTTAATATATTACTATAAAGCGCCTTCTTCCTTTTGCGCTTGTAAATCTATAAAATCCAAAACAGTATTGACACAATACATGGGATCTTGTATTATGTCCTTTCCCCAAAAACGGATAACTGTCCATCCCATCTGTTCGAGTTTTCGATTCATTTTTTCATCATGGTTTATATTCTTTTCTATTTTATTAATCCATAATTCTTTATTGCTTTTAAAATCCTTTTTTTGATTTTCAAAATCTTTACCATGCCAAAATTCTCCATCTACAAAAATAGCAATATGAAACTTTGTAATTACTATATCCGGCTTTCCTGGAAGTTCTTCATCATTCAGCCTATACCGAATACCTGCATGAAACAGTGCTTTTGCCAAAGCTCTTTCCGGTTTGTTTCTTTTTGTCTTTACTTTGGACATTCTTTTTGACATGGTTTCGTTCGTGATCCATTTTTCTTTCATTCATACCACCTTAGAAAAAACAACAGAATCATATAATCAATATTAAATACATATCGATTATCAATTTAAATTTTATCCCCTTACAGTAAGCTAGACGCACAATTAAATTTGGTTCAATTTATCGGACGCTTATAGGCTCAGCTACCTAGACCTTTATGATAATTTCTTATAAACTATAGTCAATATAAATCTGCATAGTTTCATCCAATTCACGGATAGAAAGCTATCATATCGTGTATGTAGACCCCCTGGCATATTATATCATGCAACAAGCATTTTTTTTAGTTTTTGCCCCAATTTTTTATTAATTGTTAACTTTTTAATATGGTATGATATGCGCATGCAATTTAAAACAAAAAGTACGCCTAAGAAAACAACGATTCACTTAACAATCTGTTCTCTTATTTGAAAAAAAGCGCAAATTGCGCTTCTTTATGATCTATATCAATCTTCCATGACCTCTTCATTTTGTACCGACTCCTCCATCGGCACATTCACTTCATCGTTTTTCGCAAATGCACGCAAATCTGCACGTTCATTCACAAAAGACATTAAACTGTTTTCCTCATTGCGGCTGTTTCTTTCTTCACGTTTTTTGCGAAGTTCTTCAGCTTTTGCGGCAACCACATGATTCATTGGACGATCCGCATAACTGCCGGTTCCCGCAGGAATCAGTTTACCGATGATGACATTTTCCTTCAAACCGATCAGATGGTCGCGTTTTCCTTTGATTGCGGCATCAGTCAACACCTTTGTTGTTTCTTGGAAAGATGCGGCGGATAAGAAGGAATCTGTTTCCACAGATGCTTTTGAAATACCCAGTAATACCGGTTTGAAAGTCGCAGGATGTTTTCCGGACAATAACGCAGTACGATTGATTTTCGTAATTTCTGTTAATGAAATCTGAATACCTGGATTTAATTGTGTATCATGCCCTTCTAGCACGACTACTTTCCTCAACATCTGACGAATCATTACTTCGATATGTTTGTCACTGATTTCAATACCTTGACTTTGATAAACTTTTTTCACTTCTTTTAAGATATAATTCTGTACTTGACGTACACCGGCAACTTTCAGAAGTTCTTTTGGATCCACTTGACCTTCGGTAATCTTATCGCCTGCTTCCACGATCGCTCCGACCCTCATCCAAGAGCGAATGGCCTGCGTAGGCAAAATCTTGTGGGTAATGCTTTCTTTATCGTTGGTAATCACAACTTCCATACCTGCCATGCCTTCCAATGTATCGACTGCCGTAATCTCGCCGCTGATTTGCGCAAGTACCGCAGCGCCTTTTGGACAACGTGCTTCAAACAATTCTTCGACACGCGGCAAACCTTGGGTAATGTCTCCACCATCTGCACTGGCCACGCCACCGGTATGGAAGGTACGCATGGTCAGCTGTGTACCCGGTTCTCCAATTGATTGAGCAGCCATAATACCAACAGCTTCTCCAACTTCCACGTCTTTTCCGGTTGCCATATTGCGTCCGTAACATTTTTTGCAGACACCATAAATGGATTTACAAGTGAATGCAGAACGGATATACATACCATCAATACCCGTATCTTCAATACGCTTCGCAATTTCATCCGTGATGAATTCATCCGATTCAATAATGACTTCACCCGTATTTGGATCACTGATCGTTTGTTTTGCATAACGACCACATAAGCGATCATACAAACTTTCAATGACGGTATTCGTCTTGCGATCGATGATTGGCTCTACCCAATATCCTTTATCCGTACCACAGTCTTCTTGTTTTACAATCACATCTTGTGCAACATCGACCAAGCGGCGTGTCAAATAACCAGATTCTGCCGTTTTTAAGGCGGTATCCGTCAAACCTTTACGCACACCGTGTGTTGAGATAAAGAACTCAGACACATTCAATCCTTCACGGAAACAAGAATAGATCGGTACCTCGATAATGGAAGGCACATAAGAGCCTTTGGTGGATTTTGATTGTGATGGTTTTGCCATCAGACCACGCATACCAGCCAACTGTGTAAAGTTGGAAGTATTACCACGGGCTCCGGAACGTGCCATCATATTGATTGGATTTTTACGATCCAGGCTCGCCAATAAAGACTCTGCGATTTCATCTTTGACATCCGCCCATAACTTATTCAAATGACGTTCCCATTCCTGCATCGTCAATTTACCTTTTGCGCGCAGTGTTTTCAATTCTTCGGCCTTGTTTTTACCATACTCCACCATTTCATATTTGTTTGGCGCCACTTCAATGTCCGCCAAAGAAACGGTGATGCCGGCTACTGTTGAATATTTAAATCCAAGATCCTTGACTTCATCCAAGATCTGCGATGTTTTTTCTGTGCTGTAACGTTTAAAGATTTCACCAATGACTTTACCCAAGTCTTTTTTCTTAAACGCCGGGACAACCGGCATACTTTGGATGGCAGCCTTCACATCTTTTCCCATATCCAAGAAATACTTATCCGGCGTCGCTTCAAAGTTTGCTTTGGAAACTTCATTCAAATACGGAAAATCATCCGGGAACATACTGTTGAAAATAACCTTTCCAACCGTTGTCAACAAATATTGCTTATTTTGTTCTTCGCTGAACGTTTCTTTATGCAGCGCATTGGCACGTATCGCAATACGATTATGCAAATGCACCTGTTTCGTATCATACGACATCAGCACTTCATTGACTGTGCCAAAAACTTTTCCTTCATGATCCGCATATGTGTTCCACTGTGCAGCGGATTGCGGACAATCGACATCCAGATAGCGTTGTGCTTCTTTTCTAAATTCTTCTTCTGTTTCTTCCATCGTCAAATAGAAGTTTCCCATGACCATGTCCTGTGATGGCGTAACGATCGGTTTTCCATCCTTTGGGCCAAGGATGTTATTGGAACCAAGCATCATCACAAGCGCTTCTGCACGTGCATCTTCGCCCAGTGGCACATGGACCGCCATCTGATCACCGTCAAAGTCGGCATTGAATGCGGTACAAACAAGCGGATGCAAACGAATGGCACGGCCTTCCACCAATTTTGGTTTAAACGCCTGAATACCCAAACGATGCAGCGTCGGCGCACGATTCATAAGTACCGGATAACCATCGATGACATCTTCCACAATGTCCCAAACACGGGAATCTTGACGATCGATTAGTTTTTCCGCTGTTTTGGGATTGGATGCAATTTCACGATTGACAATTTCATTGATTACAAATGGTTTGAATAACTGAATGGCCATTTCACGCGGAATACCACACTGATACATTTTCAGATCCGGTCCGACCGCAATAACGGAACGTCCGGAAAAATCAACGCGCTTTCCTAACAGGTTCTGACGGAAACGCCCCTGTTTACCTTTCAAGGAATGCGATAATGATTTCAATGCACGACCGCCGGCGCCAGTAATTGGCTTGGAACGGCGTCCGTTATCAATGAGCGCATCAACGGCTTCCTGCAACATACGTTTTTCATTTTGTACAATGATCGCAGGTGTTCCCAATTCCAGCAACTTTTTCAAACGATTGTTTCTGGTTATGACACGGCGATACAAATCATTTAAATCGCTGGTCGCAAAACGTCCGCCGTCCAGTTGTAACATTGGTCTTAAATCCGGTGGAATTACCGGTATAACAGAAAGTACCATCCATTCTGGTTTGTTGTCACTGTTGCGGAATGCTTCTACGGTGTCCAAACGCTTAATCAATTTCTTACGTTTTTCTCCGGACGCATCCACCAATTGTTCTTGTAAATTGGCATATTCTTTTTCCAAATCCACTTCTTCCAACAGCGTTTTCGCCGCTTCGGCACCGGTTTGTGCCACAAAGCTACCGGGTCCATAAATCGCAATATTTTCACGATACTCTTTTTCTGACAATACTTGCTTGTATTCCAGTTTGGTATCTTTAGGGTCTGTTACGATCCAAGATACGAAATATACGACTTCTTCCAACTGTTTTGGCGTTACATCCAATAACAGCGCCATACGGCTTGGAATACCACGCAAATACCAAATATGGGCGACTGGCGCTGCCAGCTCGATATGTCCCATACGCTCACGTCGCACGCTAGATTTGGTGATTTCTACACCACATCGATCACAGACAACGCCTTTATAGCGCACTTTCTTATATTTCCCGCAATAGCACTCCCAATCCTTGCTTGGACCAAAGATGCGCTCGCAAAATAATCCATCACGTTCTGGCTTTTGGGAACGATAATTGATTGTTTCCGGTTTCTTTACTTCTCCATGACTCCATTCATGGATTCGCTCAGGAGATGCCAGGCTCACCTGAATTGAGGCAAAGTTATTAACACTCATGCATTACGCCTCCTCTTCTTCATCATCTGATTCAAAATCCTGGATCAGCGGTTCATCATCATTCAATTCTTCATTTGCGAATTCCAGTACTTCTGCTTCACTTAGCTCGATGTCCGCATTTGGATCGATTTCTTCTTCCTCTTCTTCCTCAGTTTCCACTTCCAGATTGATTAGATCGGTTTCATCCAAATCATCGACAACCGGTTGAGGAATTGGCGGAAGATTGGAGCGGTTCTTGGCATCATCATCATCTTTTTTCAAATCAACTTCGCTGCCGGTTTCATCCAACAACTTCACATCGATGGCCAATGCCTGCAATTCGTGTTTCAAAACGCGGAAGGATTCCGGAATACCCGGATTTGGAATATCCTTGCCTTTGATGATTGCTTCATATGTCTTGGTTCGTCCGACGATATCATCAGATTTTACCGTCAATATTTCCTGTAATGTATGCGCAGCGCCATAAGCTTCTAACGCCCACACTTCCATTTCTCCAAAACGCTGTCCACCATTTTGCGCTTTACCTCCCAACGGTTGCTGGGTAACAAGAGAATATGGTCCTGTTGCGCGAGCATGCAGCTTATCATCCACCATGTGTGCCAATTTAATCATATACATGACACCGACTGAAATTCGCTCATCGAACGGTTCACCGGTACGTCCATCGTACAGTACTTGTTTTCCGTCTTTGGTCATTTCTGCTTCTTCCATAATGCCACGCAATTCATCATTGTTGATACCATCAAATACCGGCGTCGCAAATTTCACGCCTAATTTTTTCGCCGCATAACCCAAATGGATTTCCAGTACCTGTCCGATATTCATACGTGATGGCACGCCAAATGGATTTAACATGATATCAACCGGTGTTCCATCCGGCATATATGGCATATCTTCCACAGGCAGAATTTTAGAGATGACACCTTTATTTCCATGGCGTCCAGCCATTTTGTCACCTTCAGAAATTTTACGTTTCTGCACAATATAGACTTTAATCGTTTCATTTACACCGGGCGGTAGTTCATGTCCTTCACTGCGTTTGAAAACACGAATGGAATGCACGATACCGGCACCGCCATGCGGTACTTTCAATGAGTTATCGCGCACTTCGCGTGATTTCTCTCCAAAGATTGCCAACAACAGCTTTTCCTCCGGTGAAATTTCACTTTGTCCTTTTGGTGTAACTTTACCAACCAAAATGTCGCCTTCCTGCACTTCTGCACCAACCATGATGATACCACGTGTATCTAAGTTACGGCATGCATTTTCAGAAACGTTTGGAATGTCACGTGTAATTTCTTCCGGTCCCAGTTTTGTTTCACGGCAATCAATGTCATATTCTTCAATATGAACGGATGTATAAACGTCATCACGCACCAAACGCTCCGACATAATGATCGCATCTTCATAATTATATCCATACCAGGTCATATAGGCGATGGTGACGTTTTGACCAAGTGCCAACTCACCTTTTTCCATAGAAGGACCATCTGCCAAAATATCGCCTTTTTCCACACGTTCTCCTTTGGATACGATTGGACGCTGATTGATGGATGTTCCGGCATTGGAACGTTCAAACTTGCGGATATTGTATTCGCGCTTTCCTTCTTCTTCTGCCACAATAATACGTTGTGAATCCACATATTCCACAATTCCATCTGCTTTGGCTACAATACCGGCACCGGAATCTTTTGCAATCTTATATTCGATACCGGTACCGACAAATGGAGAATGCGGATCCAATAAAGGCACAGCCTGACGCTGCATGTTTGCACCCATCAAAGCACGAGACGCATCATCATTTTCTAGGAACGGCACACAGGCAGTCGCTACGGAAACGATTTGTTTAGGGCTGACGTCGGCCAATTCCACTTCTTCGCGTTTCGCAATTATTGTATCGCCGCCTTTACGGGCAACGACCTGTTCATTGATCAAACGACCGTCTACAACCTCATTGGCTTGTGCGATCACAAAATCTGCCTCTTCATCCGCAGAAAGATAAATCGCATCTTCTTGTACGGTGCCATCCGGATTCACCAAGCGATATGGCGTTTGGATAAAACCATACTCGTTGATTTTTCCATAGGAAGTCAAATTGGAAATCAAACCGATGTTTGGTCCTTCCGGTGTCTCAATTGGACAAATTCTTCCATAGTGCGAGGAATGCACGTCACGCACTTCAAAGCCGGCACGATCTCTTGTCAAACCACCGGGTCCTAAAGCAGAAATACGACGTTTATTTGTCAATTCTGCCAAAGGATTCTGCTGATCCATGAACTGAGAAAGCTGTGAAGAAGAAAAGAATTCTTTGATCGCCGCTGTTAGTGGACGAATATTGGTTAATTTCTTTGGCGTCAATGTCGCAACGTCCGCAATGGACATACGCTCTTTTACAACGCGTTCCATTCTGCTCAAACCGATGCGGAATTGATTTTGAATCAATTCACCAACGGAACGAATGCGTCGATTTCCCAACATATCAATATCGTCCGTCTCTCCAATGCCATCCATTATATTTAAATTATAGGAATAGAGTGCATAGATATCGGAAATAGTAATGGTGTGTTTATTCGCATATGGGTCATTTCCCATAATTTTAACCGGATCCATCTCATCAACACTTCGCACCATGATTTCCTGAATGGCCGCACCCACCAGCCATGCAAATACATCCTTACCGTCTCTTACAAGCGCATGTATTGCTTCTACATCGGAAGAGCGCAACGGCACATTTTTCTTTCTTGGCGTATAGCCTTGGCAATAAGGCTCATTGTTGCCATTCATTATGTCATTGCCGTTTTCATCACTCAAACGTGCCATCACAAACATTCTTTGACCATAATTAAATACAGATGTAAAGTTGTCCTCGCTTAGTTTGACTTTCTGTGCGAAAACACCGCCGTGTACGCTTACTTTTTCAAATTCTTTCATTAGCGTTTCCACATCTTGTTCATGCAAGATAGCGCCAGCTTCCAATGTTTTATTGGATAATTCCACATCATTGGCTAGTACACGACCAACAAGTCCCAAATGATAAGACGTTGGCACTTCTACCGCATCCGGATGCGCAAACAATGGATTGAATGGGAATGCACGCATATGCATACCTTTGCGCAGTTCCTCTTTTAACACGTTGCGCTCATCACGGTTGATCAACACGCCGCTTTCCATGAATACATTTCCATCCACGTCCAAAATATCCTGCGCCAAACGATTTTTCTCAATACGGTTGATCGCATTCAATTTTTTACGCAGTTTAAAACGTCCTGCTTTTGTCAAATCATAGCGACGCGGATCGAAAAATTTCGCATTCATTAACGTTATAGATCCATCCAATGTTGGAATTTCATCCGAACGCTGATTCTCATATAAGGATAACAGCGCTTCCTGCGCAGTCTCCACCTTATCGTTTAACAGTGTGTGTTCTATTTCTTCATATTTGCCAAAGAAAGCATCATATAGCGTCATGTAGAAATTCGCAAATGCGTTTTCATCATCTTGTGGTATGTCTTCAATGACATTTCTGCCCATTGCACGCAAAAATGTTTGTATGGATGCTAAATTGTTGGCATCTTCGCTTCGATCCATATCCAAAGACATACCCAGCGCTTTGAACAAAATCGAAGAAGGAATTTTACGCTTACGATCGACACTTACGTTCAAAAGACGACCGGTGGTCGCTTTTTTCATTTCTGTCATAAATTCAAGCCATGTGCCACGGCTTGGAATCAATTCGCAGTTATACGATTCTTTCCCTGTTTTTTCTTCATATCCTGTGGAAAAGTAAGCGCCTGGAGAGCGGACAATCTGTGATACGATGACACGTTCTGCGCCATTGATAATAAAGGTACCCGTTTCTGTCATCAAAGGAAAATCGCCTAAAAATACATCTTCCCACTTGGTCATCACTTCGCCGGTCTGGTTATCTGTGATTTCCAATTCCATTCTTGCCTTCAAAGGCGCCGCAAAATTACACTCGCGATATTGCGATTGTTCTGCGGTGTACTTTGGTTCCCCAAATTCATAATCCATAAATTTCAATTTGATGTTGCCACCATAGTTGGCAATTGGATAAATTTCATTGAAAACTTCTCCAATTCCTTCGTTTTTGAACCATTCAAAGCTGTCTGTCTGGATTTCAACCAGGTTTGGAAGTTCCAAATGACCGCTGACTTTGGAATAGTCCCTGCGCTCTGCCTTTTTACCGGAAGCGACAATACGATAAGGCTGTTTATTCTCCATGATGCCATCCTTTCTACGTTGTTTTACTAACAAAAATAGGATAAAATTGCCATTTTATCTTATTAGTATTATGCAATTTATTATAATATCAACACTTAGTCAAGTTGTCAATCCTTTTTTTGGCAAATAAGATAAAATACCCTTTTTCCTTATTCAATATTTCACAGTTTCCAAAGACGGAAGTGACAAAAGAAACAGCGCTTTTGGCTCCCTGTGCCTTTCGAATCACCACCCATAAATTACCGTTATCACTTAAATGCTCAAATGCTTCTTCAAATATTTGATAAACGATTTTCTTTCCTGCGCGAATGGGTGGATTGGTTATAATATCAGTAAAAGTGTTCCCGGATATTTCCTGATATACATCCGATACCAAAATATACGCATCTATGTGATTTTTCTTTGCATTTACTTTTGCAAGTTCTACTGCCCTTGGATTGACATCGATCATTGTAATTTGCTTATCAGGAAACGCTAGTTTCATACTGATGCCGATTGGTCCATATCCACATCCAACATCCAAAAGACGATCTCCCATTCGCTGATGCTCGTTAAGCAGTGTATGTATTAAAACATTTGTACCAAAATCCACTTGATCTTTTGAAAACACACCATTGTCGGTTTCCAGATGGATGGAAAAATGCCAAAACCGGAAAGTGATTTCCTTCCGGTTTTCTGGCAAATGACGATTGTCTGTAAAATAATGGTTGTTCATATGACCACCGTCCTTTGATAGACAAAAACCCTTGTTTCAGGGTTTTTGTAATACTTTCAATTATTTTACTTCTACAGTTGCGCCTGCTTCTGTCAGTTTCTTTTTGATTTCTTCTGCTTCTTCAGGTTTGATGTTTTCTTTGATTACGCTAGGCACTTTGTCTACCATACCTTTGGCTTCCACAAGTCCAAGTCCTGTGATTTCACGAACAGCTTTGATGACTGCGACTTTTGTTCCACCAACATCTGTCAATGTTACGCTAACTTCAGATGGTCCGCTTGCAGCACCTGCATCTTCTGCAGCTGCGACAGCTACCGGAGCGGCTGCGCTTACACCGAATTTTTCTTCGATTGCTTCAATTACATCGTTCAGTTCTAAAATAGTGGCTTCTTCCAAGTAAGCCAGGATATCTTCTTTTGTTAATTTTGCCATGATTTTTTCCTCCTATTGTAAGTATTACGCTGCTGCGTTTTCTTTTTGTTCTTTTACTGCATTGATCGCACATGCAAATTTGCGAACCGGTGATTGCAGGCACCCCATAAATTTTGAGATCATGCCTTCACGATTTGGCAGGCTGGACAATTTCTGAATTGTTTCAACCGGTACAACCTTACCTTCTACGATACCGCTTTTCAATACCAATGCTTCGTGATCTTTGGAGAATTTTGCCAATACACGCGCAGGGGCAACGGCATCTGTACCAAACGCAATCGCATTTGGTCCAATCAGATCTTTTACAAGATCATTTGCACCGATTTCTTCTGCGGCACGCTGCGACAAAGAGTTTTTATACACTTTGAAGTCAACGCCTTCACCACGCAGTTCACGACGCAACTGGGTTACTTCCGCAACGCTCAAACCGCGGTATTCCACAACGACTGTTGACTGTGCATTTTTCATCTTTTCCGCAATTTCAGCGACAACGGCTTTTTTGCTGTTGATGATTGCCTCGTTCATTCTTTACACCTCCTGTATATATGATAACAATATACCTGTATAACATAAGAAACGCCCGCACCCAAAAGACACGGACGAAAGTTTACGTATTTACTTTCTACCTCGGTAACATGATTAAGTCGTTGGACCGTTACTGTCTTTGGTATATTGATAACATTCGATATTTTATACGAATATTGCCTGTTTGTCAAGCAGTTGATTAGTCATTGGATACGCGTACACCCGGACCCATTGTCGTAGAAACAACAACGTTTTTCATGTAAACGCCTTTGACTGCAGCCGGACGTGCTTTGGCAATCGTATTGTAGATCGCATTGAAATTGTCCACCAACTGATTGTCTTCAAAGCTTACTTTTCCGATCATCAGATTGACATTTCCTTCTTTATCAACACGATATTCCACTTTACCTTTTTTGATGTCCTCTACGGCTTTGGCAACATCCATGGTTACGGTTCCTGTCTTAGGATTTGGCATCAAACCTTTTGGTCCTAACACACGTCCCAATTTTCCAAGTTCGCCCATCATATTTGGGGTTGCGACGATGACATCAAATTCAAACCATCCTTTGGCGATTTGATCCATCAGTTCTTTTCCGCCGACATAATCCGCACCGGCGTCTTTTGCTTCCTGTTCTTGCGGCCCCTGTGTAATGACACATACACGTTGTATACGTCCTGTACCATGCGGCAGCACCATCGCGCCACGGATCTGTTGATCTGCATGACGAGGATCTACATTCAAATTAAAACTGACTTCAACAGATGCATCGAATTTTGCACAGTTGGTTTCTTTTGCTAATTTAATCGCTTCTTCAACCGAATAAGTCTTGGTACGGTCGATTTTCTTTACTGCTTCAGCATATTTTTTTCCTACTTTTGCCATATGTTTTCTTCCGTCCTTTCTTATTCAAAGCCTTCTACTTTTACGCCCATGTTTTTTGCAGTTCCTGCAATGATTCGCATTGCGGCATCTACATCATTGGCATTCAAGTCCGGCATTTTGTATTCTGCGATTTCACGCAACTGATCCACTGTAATGGTTCCGGCAATTTCTTTCTGATTTCCGGATGCCTTTGAAATTCCGGCAGCCTTTTTGATCATCACAGGTGCCGGTGTCGTCTTACATACGAAATCAAAGCTTTTGTCTTCGTATGCGGTGATGATAACAGGTACCATGTCGCCGGCACGATCTCTTGTCGCATCATTGAATGCGGAACAGAACTGCGGCATATTGATACCCGCAGATGCGAGTGCCGGTCCTGGTTTTGCCCCTCCTGCAGGGAACTGAAGTTTACATACTTTTGCAACTTTTTTACTCACAAGACACACCTCCTATATTTGTTGTCTTATGCAGTGGTAGCGAGCCAATTGCAATAGCTCTCCCACGCAATTCAAAAGCACACGTTTGTGCGCAGTGTATATTTTAATACGAAACACACACGAATGCAAACATTTTTTTATGTTTTTGTGTGAATGGTTGAATCATCTTTATCGTATCTAACCATATATTATCAACGATAAAAAAAGAAACACGGAATATGGATAATATATACATAACTTACCCAAACAATGATGAATCTTACACAATATTTTTGCGAATATGAATACACAAATAGGTCTGTTCATCCGGCGATAATTCATATGCATATTCTTGACGAATCAATTTCACGATACGATTGATGCACAAAGATAAACGCGGATTGCTTTTCAGCATCTCTCGAATATCATGTGTGGTATCTTCCAGTTGGACCACCTCATTTCTAAAAATACGCTCTGATAAATATTTTAAATGGATGGAAATACGCGCGTATGCAAGTGTATCTTGCCCCAGTTTCATCTTCATCGTATTTTGGATGACATCGATCACTTCTTTGGTAAAGGTTACGATTTTCACAGCGTTGCTGTCATGATTGTTCAATGAAAAATTTGCCAGATGCAAAGCAATGTATCCCGCTTCATCTTCATCCAACTGCACACCTGCTTTTTTCTTAATATGATCCAAAGCCAAAAGGCCAACCTCATATTCTTCCTTATATAATATCTTTGTTTCATTCAATATAATATTGGGAAGATAAATGCCCTCATTTTTTCGTTTGATCACAAACGAGATATGATCACTGATGGCAATAAAGATTTCACTGCTGAAATCTTTTTCTAATAGCTGTGTCGCTTTTTTTACAATCCATTCTGTGATTTCAAAACAAACATTGGGGATGCTGGTCAGTGATTGTTCCAGTCGTTTCTTGTGTTCGTCCTGAAATACATATTGGCGTTCAATTTTAGATTCATCAACACGATCGCCTGCTTTTTTGCGAAACCCAATACCGGAACCGGTCACAATGACATCTTGACGATCATCAGAAAGCGCCGCAACACTATTATTGTTGAATACTTTTATAATGACCATTTTACATCCCTCCTTCACCTAGAATTTCTTTTACGATATCCGTTATGTGATGTTTATATACAGAAACACGGCGGTGTTCTTCCGGTATTGATTATATTATTAAATTATCAGCAGCATCCAATACAAACGATGATTACATCATCTACTGTATCCAGAGGAAAGAAAATATTTACATTTCGATAAATGCGCAGTCCTTATAAGTGAAGTTGTCAATGAAAATTTATGGTGAATTTAGATTATCTCTTTAGAAGTTCTTATATGCCCTCATAACCTCTTAGGTTTTCCCTCTCAATAGTAGTAAAAGAAGTAGTAAATCCGTCCGCGGCTATGCTGCAATCAGCCTTTCCATTTCAGCCCTTGCGGAAGCGAATGTTGCGTGTGCGTAATAGTTCAGCGTCATGGTGATGTTGGAATGTCCCATGATATACTGTAACGCTTTCGGGTTCATGCCCGCATTGGCTAAGTTGGTGCAGAATGTATGGCGCAGGGTGTGGGGTGTCATTACTTTGGGTAAGGCTTCCTCATGGCACTTGTTGTACTTTTTCGCAAGCCCCCGGAACATGGTAGCATAGTTCACATTTGTTTTCGGGCAGCCGTCCCGGTTGAGGAAAAGGAAATTGCTGTAACCGTCAATGGTGATTTTCTTCGCTCCCTTGCGGTTCTCCAACACGCGCCCCAACGCTTCATACACTTTTTCACTCATTGGAATTTGTCTGATACCGCTCTGTGTTTTGGGCTTCTCTATGTAGTAGCCTGTTTCCGCGCTCCGTAAAAGCTGGTGGTCTACATTGATTACCCGGTTTTCAAAGTCAAGGTCGGTTTCAGTCAGTCCGCAGAGTTCGGAAATCCTAAGCCCTGTCCCCAGCAGTATGATAACTTCGTCACGGTATTTCTGATAGACGCTATCACTTTGCATAAAGGATAAAAGGCTTTCTTCCTGTTCTCCTGTGAGGGGTACTTTCGGCTCTGTGTCGTCCTCGATCACGGTGTTTAGCTGGAAGTCAAAGGGGTTTTTCCTTATACAGTCGTCCTGTATCGCTGTGTAAAAAGCAGCTTTCAGAGAACGCTTGTCATTGCTTATGGTCTTGTAGGATATTCCCTTTTCTTTCATGCGCAACGCCCATTCTTTCGCGTCGGACAGCTTCACACTGTCAATGGGGCAGGAACCAAGTTTATCCGCTTCCAGCAGCTTCATCAGCCGTTCGCGCCCCTTTGTGGTGTTGTGCCTTACATTTCCCCGGTGGCGGTTCTGCTTCGCGTAAAGCTCGCAGACGGTCATTTTCTTTCCGATTGTGTCTATCCCGTCGTCAAGGTCTTTCTGTATCTCTTTTTCCTTTTCTCTAAGGGATATGTCGTCACGCTTCCCGGCTGGGGTCTTGTCCGTAGGCACTAACTTCCACGC
>Ga0224740_10148_pt1 | contig 17826 bp, 14 predicted proteins | sample LIM_E_Water_Bulk_FD_161634 | JGI IMG/M metagenome (GOLD analysis project Ga0224740, IMG submission 161634) | Enriched cells from gastrointestinal tract of the lab mouse from Pacific Northwest National Laboratory (PNNL), Richland, Washington... | ecosystem: Host-associated > Mammals > Digestive...
ATTTTATATTGATTTAATTCTTGTATATTATCATCGCAAATACCAATGAGCATCTAAATTCTCCTTCCTGAATAGAATATATTATTCATATTATAACTGGCATAATTTACATATTTCTTAATATGTGCCCCAACTCTGTTATGTATTTTTTCGGTTATTATGTTTTTAAAATATTCTACTTCTTAGTAGAAAGGTTTATCATATACTATGCCTGGAATTAATAGTAAATAGTTGTAACCGTTAAATGGGAATGTCATAGAATAATTATATTTAGTTTTAATAAGTAAATGCAATTATAAATATTATACACAGAAGGAGCATTTTTGTCAAACACGTATAAATGGTTTTAATTATGCATGTTATTTATTCTCGCGTAAGCAGTGAGCCAAACGCAATGCTTGCAAGGAACTGAAAATACCTTAGCATTTGGCGTCTGCGCGCGGGTTGCTGAACATCCGGTGGATGTTCGTATAGCAACGACCGAAGCGGAGCGGAGACCTAATACCCCGCCACTTGGGGCGGAACTTGCCAAGGAACCGAATGGTTTATTTAGAGAAGCTAAGTCATGCCCCGTTGCTCTGCAGCGGGGTATTTGACTAAATGTTTTATTAATATATACTAAAGTTTATTTAGGTCTGCATTATAAATTTTTTACAGCTAAGCCCAAAAAAATGCAATTAAGCCCAATAATATTGGAATTCTATTTATAATAATTTAATATAAAATTACAATTTAGGTAATTGCGAAACTCGCGATGCTCGTTCGCAATCATAAATCAAAACAAGGAAGGATTCGTGCATAACACGAATCCCGGAATGAAATGTGGATAACCAGACATTTTAGGTGCACTCTAATAAGTCTCAGGCTTTGTGGAGTTGGTAAGTCCTATGCTATGAGAAGTTTAATGTTTCGGATATATTCATGATGTTTGATTTTGTCTGCAAGAACAACTGTAATGAGTTGAGTGATACCTGCCAGAATCAGATTGGCATGTAGAGTTTTTTCATTCTGCGTCCGACGCCCGGCATTATCTTTGATATGATTTATATCTCATTCAACAGCCGTTCTGATCTTGTAAGTGTTATCCTAATCTACTGTGCCGCAAAGGACATCGGGGTAGGCACGAAGGTCTTTTTCTGGATAAATATGGACCATTCTTCCACAAGAAGATGCTGTGCAGGGAGATTCACACATACATTCGCGATGAGTTTTACGGGTGGTTTTGTCATAGACATATTTGATTTTGGGCAAACAAACTTATACGTGGACAAACCATTTTTACGTTTTGACGAACCTTCCTATTTCATGTTTCATGGGAAGGGAATCATCTTATGGGCGGCTAGGTATTCCGTCTCCGTTGATTTACAATCAGGATTTGTAATTCCTGAGAGTGAATTAAGAGGAATATATGCTTTGGAGAACTGTTTATTTTCGCCCAAAGTGTTGCCTGTAAGTAATTCACTATATAGTTGACAGGAATCGAAAGCAGCCTCACCGAGAAAGATCTTAGGATTTATAAGGGGATGTTTTGAAAACAAGTCTTTTAGTGCCGGAATCAATAGCTTTGAATCATGGACACACTTATCCTCATCAGGGGAGTCGGATTTCTTTTCAACAACAAGATCAGGATGGGACGCCATAAAGTCTTTGTTATAAAAATAAAAAGAAATATGACGTATCATACCAACACCATTGGTAACAATACCAAACTTGAAGGCATAGCAAAAATGTCTATTGATATACAATTGTTTGATTTCAGGATTGGCATAAGCTTTAAGTTGCCTAAATGATCCTGTTTGCATAATTCGGATTATTTTCGGTAATAAATGCTTCAATACCGGATGAATCAAAGGTGGTCATTTTCGCTTTGGCAGAATCAATGGTTTGGCAGATGGGTTCGGTAACATCAACAAGGTTATCAAATACGAGCTGCAGGACATCTAAAAAGTCCTGTTTGAAGCGTGTGATTTTGGAAATGTTCAGGACTTTGCTAAAACCACAGAACTCACGGAGTGGTTTGGAGTAAGTGAGAAAAGTCAGGAGAAGCCGATCTGTGGGGATAGAGAAAATACGTTGAATAATCAAAGTCCACAGGAAAGCATGTAAAGGGTATTTACGAGTTCTGCCCGTTGATGCATATAAATGATTTCTAAAGGAACTCAGAATAATTTCATCAAGATCGATAAGAGTTTCTAATAGAGAAAGAAACGCAGGTTTGTCATTTTCAAATTTTTCTTGGCAATCTGAAAAAATATCTGCCAAAGAGAGCTGTTTATATGGCATCATAGGTATCAGAATAACTCCTTTCTTAGCTGTATGGTTTTTAGTTTCCGTCAATTCTATTATACCATATCCAGTGAGGGTTATTTGTTCTTTTGAAGTTAAAAATGCCATATTCATGCGGCTTGTGGCGTTTCGCAAACGCCTAAATTATAATTTTAATAATGGGGGATATAGTTCTATTTATTGCTTTAAGATGTTTATAAAAATGTAAACGAGTGACATTCAAAAAATAAGAGGATTAGGAGGATATTTTATGAAAGAAATTAAGAAATTGTTAATATGTTTTTTTATGATAATCTTGATTGGGTTTAATCAAGTTACAGTTTTGGCTGCAAATTTTGGAGAGGTGCAGAATGGAAAATGGGACAGAATTAATGATAATGTAAATGAAGTGGATACACTTTCTTATAATGGTTTACTATTTAAAAGGGGTGATTTGCAATTAAATACTGTGGAGTGGTTACAATGGTATAATAATTTGACTGATAGCGTGAAGGAAATGATTAGTTATGAGCCATTAGAATTAGAAACTCAAAATCAGGTTGATGATATTTTTAGTTATAATATATATATGTATAAATTGCCAATATTAGAGAAAATATTGGATTATATACCAAGTATGTATGCAAATAATTTACTTCCAACAAGTGGTTATGAACCAGCTTATAATCCAACATATTGGAATAAGGCAGAAAATATAGGGAGAGCAAATTGCTATGCATATGCAATGTATGTATTATGTAATAATGAAGGTAAATTGCAACCTGGTGATATGTCTGGCAATAGGTTTACATCATTAACAAAGGCATCAATTATAAAGGCAGCCAAGGCAGATGGACCATATTTAGGTGGAGGAAGAGCCTTAAGAGAATCAACACAAAATGAAAAACCTGGTGCAAAGGAATACAAAGTTGCACTTGTAATTGCTCCAGGATTGGATTATCATTGGTATATACAAAATAAAGATGGTTATTGGTCACATAAACGTGGGCTCTCAAAAGTAACCAATGTTGATGCAGATGGAAAAAAAATAAAGGATCCTAAAACTTGCAGCCGGAATTATGGCGGAGGATTAAATTATTCTAATTTTTGTGGATATTATATTGTAAAATGCACAGCGAAGTAAGAAATAAAGATGCAAAATGGAATAAGATGATAAGTATAATTAGACAGTTCCAATTTGTAAAATATTAGAATAATAATGATTAACCAAATGATTATACATAACTTATTTATTGGAAGTTGTGTTATCAAAAGCATAACGCAGTCCCAGGGAATTTTAGTTTTTATAAAAAGGAGAATTGTTATGAAATTAGTCATTAGTAAAAATATTTCCCGAAATTTTTGGGTATTAGTTTTAATAATAGTTTGTATTAGTGGAATTATATTAATTAGGGGAATTGCGGGATATGGCAAAGAAAGCTCAAAAGAAGTCTTATCAATGAGCGAAGTTAAGAAATTAGCGCAAAAAGGGAATGGGCTTTCTTGGAAGGATTTTGAAAAATACAAAGGACAGGATATAGGAAGTGGGATGTATGTTGTTTGCTATGATATAGATAAAAATTATAAACTTTTAATCGGGGGTTCTGATTTAAAAGGGAAACCGGATTATATTAGGTTAGTTAAGGGAACTGAAGAGGAGAGGTATATTGATATACGAACGGGGGATATTGATAAATTTATGGATAGTGAAAATTCATAAAATCTAAAATCGTATATTATGGTTTATAGTTAGATGGGCGAGAGAATTCGCCCATCTATTTTGATACTGACTGGCAGAATCATCCTGAAGATTTGGATGATCTGATGCTATGGTCGAAAACAGTACAGGCAGAATGAAAACTTAAATATTCATGGTTAATATCTTACCAGCAATGGACTTACTTTTCTAGGCACTTTGTTATAAATAGCTTACGTTTATCTGAGTCCCCCCACTCCAATCTGTTAATTTTATTTATTTCGATACTTCTCGGACTGTTTTATGCAGAAGCAAGGAAACCAACCAAAATAGCAGGAAAATTCCCAGTGTATTTCTAAATTGTATATGGAGTTTTACACCGTAATACAATTCTTTTTCCCATAATTCCTTTGCCAGTATAAATCCTAAAAGAGTTCCAGATATAATTCCTGTCAGTAGATATAAGTTAATTTGCAGGAAGCAGATTTTTTGCACTCTCTTTTGCTCTGTTCCTAGAAGCCTCAGCACATGGTAATCTTGTTTTCTGGATAGCAGCATTCCTCTAACAGAATTTAGCCAACCTGTTGCGATGACTAGCATTAATCCCCAGACTACTATTTTTGATATAATGTTCATTTGTTTTATTTGTTTTTCTGTATTCATCAAAATTTTTTCAGAAATATACCCAGTAAATATCCAACCTTCCTGTTTTAGAGCAGTAAATATATCTTGAATTGTATCACGGTTTCCATAAAAAAATAGGGATAAAGAGTTTCCATTTCCAGGATTTTCTTCTTTTTCATGCAAATTTGTATAATTAACCTTGTCTACTAGAATCTGAAATTCCTTTTGTAATGAATAGGGTGACCAATCAAAAATTCCTACAAGTGTAAACTCTTTTTCTTCTTTTAGATATTTTGATTTTAACCGTACCTGGTCTCCCAGATGATATCCTTCTTGCTCTGCTAACATTTTTCCGATAACCATTTGTTGTTCCAATGGCACAGATGAAATGGATTGATATGTATTTTTTACAAAGCGCTTTGTAAAATCAAAAAGATCTGTCGTATAAAATCCCCATGCACTTCCCATCTGCCCTTCATAGACTCCATGTATATAACTGCATTCTACTTGTTCTTTTTTCCATTGTTTTCTGATTTGATTAACTTTTTCTGCCTCATTAGTGCTTGCGCTTGAATCAACCGTGAGTTCACAATGTCCGTCGGCTCCTTTCAGTAAGTCTTCATAATAAGCATAGGAATTTAAACTAAGCATATTCATAAAGGATTCACCCACATAAGAAAATGCAGTCATACAGATAATCAGAAAAATAATAAATAAATTCTGTTTCCATTTTGGCAGCAATAGTTTCCATGCCAGATAACCATTTTTCCCCATAATCTTTTTGAGAAACAGAAAACGAAGACCATCTTTATTTCTCCGTAATCCTGTTTCTGTTTGATGAAAAATCTGCATGGGCAAACCATATTGGCTAAATGCAAAAAATATCATTAATAGGATATTTAGTATCAGGAATGTTAAAAAAATCATGCCGAAAAACATTTGCCAGTCCATCATCATTTTGCCACGAAAGAATTCGTATTTTTGATTTAAATAATTTAAGAGAACTGTATCCACAATGGCAGATGTCATTCCTGCTGTGAGGCAGGCAAAAAAGCTAACCACAACAGACATGAATAAGAAAATTAAATTCACTTGCCCTATTGTGCCCCCAAAGGTACGTATTATAGCCATTTCACGAACATATTTTTTGATAAATTCATGAAAAATACTTAGAATGAATAAGCTACTGATGCCGAGAATAAGACCATATAAAATCTTTAAAAATTGATGTATTCCCTGATATCCCGCCGCTTCCTCTTCTAGGATTGACGAATATAATTCACTATTCTTATACTGTTGCATTTTTTCCGTAACGGCAGATTGAATAGAATTATCTATATTTGAAGATAACTGAAACAGTCCTACTCCTAAAAAGCAGGCAATAAAAATGCTGAAAAAAGCAGAAAAGGTCAGCATTTTGCTATGTTTTAAAAAAGATATACCCAATTGGAACAATTTCCACATCAATCTTCCCTCCTCATTTTTGCTGTCTGGCTTTCTTGGAAACTTTTCATAACTTCGTTTATATTTTGCGTGTTGGACGAATTTTCATACTTCCCAGTGATCCTTCCGTCTTTTAAAAATATAATGCGGTCTGCATAGGAAGCAATCTCAGGATCATGTGTAACGATAATCACACTCTGCCCCTTCTTTTCTCTGATTGCCAGAAATAGGCGCATAATATCCTCAGCTGTCTGGGAGTCTAGATTTCCAGTTGGTTCATCTGCCAAAAGTATTTTCGGCTCATGGATCAAAGCTCTGGCAATGGCCACTCTTTGCTGTTGTCCGCCGGATAGATCCAGCACTGGGCTGTTTATTTTTTCCTCAATTTTTACCAATTTTAATATTTCCTCTGTCTTTTTCAGAATATTCTTTTTGCTTTCGCCTGCCAGAATTAGGGGCAAGGACACATTTTCTCCGACTGTAAAATCTGTTATCAATTGAAAGGACTGAAAAATAAAACCGATATTTTTTGCGCGTATCCTGGTAGCATCTGGTTCCAGGCCATATTTTTCTTCCTTCTTTTCGTTTAGGTAAATGTTTCCTTTTGTTGCCTCAGCCATAGCCCCGATAATATATAACAGGGTACTTTTGCCAGAGCCACTGCCACCCATCACTGCTATTACTTCTCCCTCATGCAGGGAAAGCGATACCCCTTTTAATGCTTCTAATGTATACTTTCCGGTAGAATAAACTTTGTGGATATTCTCCAATCGCAGAATTTCTTTCATTTGCGTCCTCCCTATAACTTTTTCATTTCTCTTCTCTATATTACTCTAACTATTATTCAGGAACAAGAGATAAAAACAGTAATTAGTACACACAATCTATTTTTAATATGTTACAATTTGATATAAGATATTGTTTCTTTTGTTTTGTATTTATGGGATTTATTCCCGCGAAGCAACGAGCCAAGCGCGAGCTTGCTCGCATTTGGCGACTGCCGCGAGGGTCAAATACCCCGCCCCTCTGGGGCGAACTTGCTAAAAAGAAGCTAAGTCATGCCCCGTTGCTTGCAGCGGGGTATTTGACTAAATTTTGTGGTTTAACCGATACTTGTAATAGAAGACGCAATGGTGTACATTGAGTCACATTAAGGTTTTATAAAGACTTAAAGAATACTGCTATCACGCCAAACATGACATACTGATGTCGTGTTTGGCGTGATATGATTGAGGTGTGTTTGGAGCTCATAATAGCTATTTTAAGTAAATCTGGGAATGTGAGGTTCGGATGAAAATAGACAGGCTTGTAGGGATATTGGCAATGCTTTTGCAGAAAGATAGTATTACTGCGCCGGAATTGGCGGATCATTTTGAAGTTTCAAGGAGAACCATTAACCGTGACATTGAATCTTTATGTGAAGCGGGAATTCCTATTTGCACCAGGCAAGGAATCAATGGTGGTATTTCTATTATGGAGAATTACAGAATGGATCGCATGCTGCTTTCTTCTAGTGAAATGCAGGAGATTCTGGCTGGGCTTAGGGGGCTTGACAGCATAAGTGGAAGTCGCCATTATGCGAGGTTGATGGAAAAACTGTGTGTTGGTTCGTCCCAGTTTGTGAGTGGCAGGGATTCTATGTTGATTGACTTATCTTCGTGGTATAAAGATACTTTGGCACCTAAAATAGAAATGATACAGGCGTCTATTGATGAAAAGCGACTGTTAGCTTTTTTATATTATGCGCCGGGCGGAGAGAGTTGGAGGAAAATTGAACCATATTATCTGGTATTCCGGTGGTCGAGCTGGTATGTCTGGGGATGGTGTGAATGGAGGAAAGATTTTCGTTTATTTAAGTTAAACAGGATGGATAAGGTAATGCCTTGTGAGCAGGTGTTTTCTGAAAGAAATGTGCCGATGCCAGATCTTTCAAATGAGAGGATTTTTCCTGGTGGAATAAAGGTAAAAGCTCTTTTTGCACCAGAAGTAAAATGGAGGCTGGTAGAGGAATTTGGACCACAGTGCTTTTTGGAGCAGGAAAATGGCTGGCTGCTGTTTCAGTGCGATTATAGTGATAGAGATCATTTGGTCAGTTGGCTTATGACATTTGGGGACAAAGTAGTCTTACTGGAGCCAGAGCATATCAAAAACGAGATTTACAGCATGGCGAAAAAAATCATGGAGAGATATGGGAGGAATGATGATGGCATTTGATTTTAAAAAGGAATACAAAGAATTTTATATGCCAAAGAATAAGCCGCAGATAGTGACAGTTCCTGAGGCAAATTATATTGCTGTCCGTGGCATGGGAGATCCAAATGAGGAGGATGGTGCATATAAAAGGGCGATTGGAGTTTTATATGCGGTGGCGTATACTTTAAAAATGAGTTATAAAACAGATTATAAGATGGATGGTTTCTTTGAATATGTTGTGCCGCCTTTGGAGGGCTTTTGGTGGCAAGAAAATGTTAAGGGGATAGACTATTCTAATAAATCATCCTTTTGCTGGATTTCTATGATACGCTTGCCAGATTTTGTGAAAAAAGCGGATTTTGATTGGGCTGTCAAAACGGCGTCAGAAAAAAAGAAAATGGATTGTTCTTCAGCCGAATTTTTAACGGTTGATGAAGGATTATGTGTACAGATTATGCATTATGGGGCTTATGATGATGAGCCGGGGACAGTAGCTATTATGGACAAGTTTATAGAAGAGAATGGCTATGAGAATGATATAAATGATAAGAGGATGCATCATGAAATTTACCTCTCGGACGCAAGGAGAGTTGCGCCTGAAAAATGGAAAACAGTTATCAGGCATCCAATAAAAAAGAAAGTAGACAAATAAGTCGGAAAGGGGAAAAGATGGCAACTTCAAAGGAATATCATGATTATATTTTAGAAAACCTGCAAAAAGTAGGTGATGTCAGGACAAGGAAAATGATGGGGGAATATTGTGTCTATTTCCAGGGGAAGGTGATTGGAAATATATGCGATAATAGTTTATTTCTTAAACCAGTGGATTCTGCACTAAGAATGTTTCCAGATGCGGAAAGGGCATATCCATATGAGGGTTCAAAAACGTTAATGGTGGTTGTGGATGATGTCGAAAATGTGGAGAAAATGACGAAATTATTGCATGCAATGTATGAGGAATTGTAAAAAAGTAGAATAGGAAAACAGATAATAATCTTTTATAATGTTGGAGTCAAAATACTTTGACTTTCCCCATTTTTTGAAGACAATAATTTGATGTTATTGATAGGCAGTGGAGTTTCGCCAATTTTACTCTGTGATTGCATGATAATCCAAAAAACTTCAGGTGGAACAACCAGGAATGCAGCCTCATCGCCAGACAACTAGCTTTGATAGAAGGTCTTCGCTTTGTAAAACTTCGATGGAATATGCGCCCTGAAGCATGTCTGAGCGGTATGTAGCGGTGTGCTATGTTTTCCTAGAAGGCACGCTTCCGCTACGCAGAGGCACGTAACGGTGCATAATATCCTGCAAAGCAGAATATAAGCACCGACGGCCTCTGAGTGCCTCTACGAAAAACATAGCACACTGCTGCATTGCCGTGAGTTTGCGAAAGGGGCGCATAAATCATACATCGAAGTTTGCAAAGCATTAGACCTTCCTCAAAGCGTAGCGTTGCCAGATGGGGCTGCATTGCCTGATTGTTCCATTTGAATTCTGAATGAAAATCATGTACACAGAGCAAAATTGGCAAAATATCTGTGTCTTCAATAACATCAGATTATTCCCTGCTAAAAATGGTAAAGTCAAACAAAATACCCATTGCAAACTATGAATTTTTGTGCTAGTATAGTCTCGTTTATGGATAGGAAACGAGGCGAAAGAAATGAAAAAGAAGAGGGACTCTGGCATTGAGCTGTTGCGGATTTTTGCGATGCTAATGGTGATTGGTGTCCACATTTTTGTATATGGAGGATATTTTGACACTGCGCGCGAACAGAGTGGAATTGTCTGGTCGAGTGCATATTTTATGAGATTGTTTTTCCGTCCTGCAGTTAATATATTTATTATTATTACGGGATATTTTATGGTACATTCTCCGTTTGACCTCAAAAAGTCTTACCGAAGGGTATTATCGGTATATGGGACAATATTGTTCTATTCTGTCTTACTTAGCATTATCGTGCTTGCAAATCGGACTGTATTTGAAACAGAGTATACAGTTTCTGTTATTATTGGTAAAATGCTTCTTCCCCTGCTTTCACAGGAGTGGTATTTTTTAACGGGCTATATTTTATTGTGCCTATTTGCACCTTTTATAAATATTTCCCTGCAAAAAATCACAAAACAGGAGTACCAGATTTTACTTATCGTGGCAACGGTTGTGATGAGCTTGTGGCTTTGTCTGGCTAATCTAGATCCTTTCTGGGATGTTCTTCGTGACAGTGGATATGATGGGCTGTTTAAAGGGAAAAATGTATTTTCATTTATTTACATTTATCTTGTGGGCGGTTATATCGGGCTGTATGGCAAAACAAGGAAAACGCCGCAGTTTTTATATCTCTTTGGTGCATTTTTCTGTGTTGTGGTAAATTACTTAATCTGGACGCGGTTTGATGATCTGTTGGCATATGAGGATGTAGCTATGAGTTATGCAAATCCGCTTGTAGTGCTGACAGCAGTTTTTGCACTCTCTTTTTTTAAAGATGTGCATTTTTATAGTAAGGTTGTTAATATAATTGCTTCTACGACGATTGGAATCTATGCACTTCATGAACTGGAATATATGCGTGACCTTATTTGGAGTAAATTTGATTTTTCCAAAATGGACTGTTCTAATCTAACCACCAATTTAATTCGCATCGCTGCTATTATGATGTTTATTTTTTTGGCAGGTGCAATGATTGAACTGGCAAGGCAGCTTTTATTTATGGGCATTGGAAAGGCAGTAAAAAAGGCGTTTCCAGTAAATTCTGCTACAAAAAAGGCAAAGAACTAATGCTCTTTGCCTTTTAATGAACCTAAGAAAAATTTTAATAAGGTCTATTTCTTTTTCTTTACCCCTGAGATAACTGCCTGTAATACAATGAAGAAGCAGAGCAGTGCGGAAAGTACGATACGTACCCACCAGCTCGACAGTGAGCCCTGTGTTGTAATCAGGCTGGAAATAGTTCCCTTTATCAATACACCGAATATTGTTCCAAATGGTGTTCCGACACCACCGCTAAGAAGTGTACCACCGATTACGGAAGCAGAGATGGCATCCATTTCAAGTCCTTTTGCCTGCTCAACGAAACCAGAACAGCTATTGAGGCAGAATAAGAATCCGCCGCAGCCGGCAAGGAAACCGTTTAAGATATAAGCTTTGAACTTTGTCTTGCGGACATTTAATCCCATCATCATAGCACTCTGCGCATTTCCACCGATTGCGTATACCTCACGGCCAAATTTCGTATACTTCATAATTATTGCGATAATGAATACAATTACCAGGGCAATGATAACGGTTGGATATATGTACGCTGGAAGAAATTTTCCACGTTTACTATATGAACCGATCGGGAGGTAAATTCTATATTTTGCCCATGCAAGGAATGTTTCGTTTTTGATAGAAATCATATCCGTGCTGATCATAGAAGTAAGTCCTCTTCCGAAGAATAATCCTGCCAGACTGACGATAAATGGCTGAATCTCCAGATAGGAAATTAGGAATCCCTGTACAATACCATAGAGAAGTCCGATTCCTAATGCAATAGCAACAGCCATATAAGCGCTGGCACCGTGGTTTTCCATCTGATTTGCAACAGCCATACATACCAGGGCGGTTACAGAACCTACAGAAATATCAATTCCACCTGTAATCATTACAATTGTCTGTCCAACGGCAATTACCAAAAGACCAGCATTTGAGATGAAGAGGTTTAAGAACATCTGCGGCTTAGCAAATCCACCCTCTGCAAAGATAATCATACCTGAAATATACATTGCGAGGAACAGCAGAATGGTAATCATAAGGAGAAAAGTATTGGAGTTAATTTTTCTTTTTGTCTGTGTTTTTGAATCAAATATTCCCATTTCCATATTATTTTCCTCCTTCCGCACTAGCTGTATTTGATAGTTTCTTTGCTTTCTGGTTTGCTAAGAATTTTTTAAATACAGGGCTTTGCAATACGACAATAATGATAACGACGATAGCCTTGTATACCGGCAGCTGGTCAGCTTTTACATTCATAGCATAAAGTGTAGTGGTTAATGCCTGGATTGTGTAGGCACCGATTACAGAACCCATTAAGTTAAATTTACCACCTCCAAGTACATTGCCGCCAAGGGCAACCGCAAGGATAGCATCCATTTCCAGGTTCAGGCCGATATTGTTCGCATCAGCGGAATAGATACGGCTAGATGCGACAACGCCTGCGATACCAGCCATAATTCCACAAATTACATAAGTCAGGAACTTAATTAATGTAGAATTTAGACCAACCAGCCTAGAAGCAGTACCATTGATACCAACACTTTCGATATAAAGGCCAAGTGCTGTTTTCTTTAATATAATTTGAGTAATAACAATTACGATAATTGCTATAAAAATAGGCGTAGGAATTGGGCATTTTCCGATATATCCGCCAAATGTTTTATAAGAGTCAACACGGATATATGTAATCTGCCCTTTTGTAATTAACTGGGCAATTCCGCGGCCAGCGGTAAACAAGATCAATGTTGCTACCATTGGTTGAATGTTTAATTTTGCGACAAGGAATCCATTAAATGCACCACACAGTGCAGAAGCAAGGATTCCAGCTATAATCGCAAGAATTAAAGGTGCGGCAAGTGATGTAACGGATGTTGCGCCTCCGGAAAGAATCTGACAGCATACGGCTGCGGCAACTGCCATTACAGCGCCAACGCTGATGTCCTGGCCTCCCGAAGCAGCAGTAACGAGTGTCATGCCGACAGCGAGAATTACAAGCTCAGATGCACGGTTAATTACAATAATGATGTAACCGGAAAGAACTCCGTTTTCAAGAGAGATTTTGAAGAAATCCGGTGTTTTAATAACGTTTACTAATAATACTGCGATTAAGCATACAATTGGCAAGAATAGACGCTTTGACGTAATATTTTTTAATGTATCTTTATTCATTTCCGTCACCTCCTGCGATTGCTTTCATAATGCCTTCCTGGGTCAGTTCATCGCCGGTCAGTTCACCGACTTTCTTTCCGTCCCTCATAACACCCATTCTAGAACAGGTGCGGAGCATTTCTTCTACTTCAGATGAAATAAAGGTTACAGCCATACCCTGATCTGCCAGGTTCAGCACCAATTTCTGAATCTCTGTTTTTGTTCCAATATCAATACCACGTGTTGGCTCATCCAAAATCAGGTATTCTGGATTGGTTAGGAGCCAGCGGCCAATAATAACTTTCTGTTGGTTACCGCCAGACAGGCTCTTAATCGGCGTTTCACGGCTAGCCGTCTTAATCTGCAGCATTTCTATGTATTTGTCAGCGGCTTCCTCCATCTCCTTATGGCTCATAAGGTGGAACATTCCTTTTTTCGCCTGCAATGCAAGAATAATATTTTCTCTTACAGACAGATCAGCAATAATTCCATCCTTTTTGCGGTCCTCTGGAAGGTAAGCCATGCCAAGTTTCATTGCGTCAATTGGTGCGTTGATTTTTGCCTCCTGGCCATTTACTAAAATCTTACCAGAATCTGGCTTGTCAGCGCCATATATTGCACGGACAAGTTCTGAACGCCCGGAACCTAATAAACCAGTAAGGCCGACAACCTCTCCTTTGTTTGCCACAAAATCAAATGGTTTGATGCTTCCTTTCCGCCCAACGCCCTTTGCCTCAATAACCGGAACAAATTTCTCCAGTTTTTTATGATCCCCTTTGATATCAGCCAAATCATCAAAATCTTTACCCATCATCTTTGAAACGAGCTTGACACGAGGAAGGTCTGCTACTTCATATTCACCGACCAGTGTGCCGTTTCGGAGTACGGTAATTCTGTCACAGACTTCATATACCTGCTCAAGGAAATGGGTAACAAAGATAATTCCTACTCCCTCACTCTTTAATCTACGCATTAAGACAAATAACTTTTCCACTTCTTCATCATCCAGAGAGGATGTTGGTTCGTCCAGGATTAGCACTTGACACTTCATATCAACCGCCCTGGCAATTGCAATCATCTGCTGCTTTGCAAGAGAACATTCCTCTAATTTATCTGTTGCATTTGCGTCAATATCCAAATTCTTTAATAGTTCTGCAGATTTTTTGTTCATTGTCCGCCAATCAATAAAACCAAATTTTCTTGGCTCGCGTCCAATAAAGAGGTTTTCTGCCACGGTAAGATTTGGACATAAGTTTACTTCCTGATAAACGGTACTGATTCCATGTGACTGGGCATCCTGGGGAGATTTGTTCACAATATTTGTGCCGGCCATTGTAATAGTGCCGGATTCAAAATCATGTACGCCGGTAAGCACTTTAATCAGAGTAGATTTTCCGGCTCCATTCTCGCCCATGAGTGCATGGATTTCACCCTTACGGAGCTTGAAGTCTACATGTTGTAGTGCCTTTACACCAGGGAATGTTTTGGATACATCTTTCATATCCAGTACAACATTATTTTCCATTTAAACTCACCTACTTTCTCATATTTATTACTTCGGAAGTTATATCTCACAGATTTTAGGAGAATAAATTTTTAAGGACATCTATTTAGTTGATACCGCAAGTATAGCAGTGCTGCATTAAGATTTTCAGCAGAATATCTCCCCCAAAAATATAGTCAAGTAGAAGCTGCAAGATATAATAGCCGATGAAATACGCTAAAAAGGGCGTAAAAAAAGGGCACAGACTTCGCTTGTGCCCTGGCAAAAACGCTAAAGCGTTTTTGTTGGTACACCACTATGTTACGAGCAGTTTCCTATAAGTCAAAAAAGGGCACCGTCTATGCCGGTGCCCTGGCTAAAAGCCAAAAGAAATATAGTTCCCAGTCTCCCAGCTATTTTACGCCTGAATTTTTTTAGTATGCACGGCCGTCAATTACTTCCTGTGTTACTTCTGTAACATCATAATCTGTTCCGTCAACAGTTACCTTAGCAACATCAGCACCATGTGCATAAATTCCTTCATCTACATATGCCTGCTTATCAGGTGTCTCACCTGCTTCTAATTTCTTAATGATCTCTTCTACACGAGGTCCATGAAGTGGGTTACACTCTGTGTTTAAGATAATCTTACCAGATAAAGTATCTGTGATACCTGCTTTTGTTGTATCAAATGACATTACAAGAATGTCTCCATCAGGACCAACTTTCTTACCAGCAGCTTCAATTGCATCAATTGCGCCAAATGCTTCATTATCATTCTCACAGTATACAACATTGATGTCATCATGCTGTTTTAACATAGACTCCATAACTTCCTGGCCTTTTGCCTGTGTAAATTCACCAGTCTGCTGCGCAAGCAGGTTCCAGCCGTTTGCCTTAACAGCATCATTTAAAGCTTCTGTACGTCCAATCTGAGCAGATGCACCGATTGTACCCTGAATATCTACAATATTGATTTTGTCAATCTTCTTAGCTTCTGCATATGCCTTTAACCATTCACATGCCTTCTGTCCCTCTAACTTGAAGTTAGAACCAACCCATGCAGTGTAGAGGTCATCCTGTGAAACATCTACCATACGGTCAACGATAATAACTGGGATATCAGCATCTTTTGCTTCCTGGAGAACTGTGTCCCATCCAGTCTCAGTAACTGGTGCAAGTACAATGTAGTCAACTTCCTGGTTGATAAAGTTACGGATTGCCGTAATCTGATTTTCCTGTTTCTGCTGAGCATCATCGAAAATCAGTTTGTAGCCGTTCTCCTCACTAAATGTAGACTTCATAGACTGAGAGTTAGCAGTACGCCAGTCAGATTCTGCACCTACCTGTGAAAATCCAACAGTGATTACATCATCACTTGAATTGTCATCACTCTGATTTGATTTGTCATCGCTGGTAACACTGGATTTGTTATCCTTGTCGTCACCGGCTCCGCAGCCTGTCATCAATGTAGCTGCCATCATTACGGAAAGTGCTGTTGCTAAAAATTTTTTCTTCATTATTCTTCTCCTCCTTAATATAAAAGATAATGATACCGTCTGAAATGTACTATCAGACATTGTCCTTTTATAAAATATGCAGTTTTTTTCCCATGTATGTAAATCTCTGCTATTGTTTTGCAATATTGTGCCTGCTACTGCAAAAGGCAATGCTTTTTGATTTAAAGTGAGATTTCATAGCAACTGTATATTTCATATCATAGCTATATCATATAGTAATATTGTTAGAGGGTAAACAGAATAATATATGCATTTTTGTCTATTTTTTTTGATTTGTTGACTTTTTTGTGATTTTTTACGAAAAATGTTGAATATTTTTTGCTGCAATGGTAATAGTTGCCGTTGTGCCTCGTCCAAGTTCACTCTCAAATGAAACGCCATAATCTTTACCATAGTAGCTGCGGATGCGTTGGTTGACATTAACAATGCCAAAACCTCCATTATCTGTGGCATTGTTATTATTATTTGCTATACATTGCCTTAATTTATCCAATTCCTTTTTATCCATGCCCCTTCCGTCATCTGCCACCTGGAAAATAATGTTGTCCCCATCTTTTTTGCCAGTAATTAAAATATGGCCGTTGCCGCGTTTATTGCGGACGCCGTGCACAAGCGCATTTTCTGCCAAAGGCTGCAGCATCAGCTTTGGAATAGTGTATGGATATAATTCTTTGTCAATATGAATTTCAAAGTCCATAACATCCTGATAACGAAACTTCTGGATGTTCATATAGCTTTCTACATGAAGTTCTTCTTCTTGTATGGTAATAAAATCTTTACCTTTGCTAAGTGTCGTGCGGAAAAAGGAAGAAAGATATGTAACGATTGCCACAACCTCCTCATTCTTTTTCATTTCGGCAAGCCAGACAATGGTATCCAGTGTATTATATAAGAAGTGGGGGTTGATTTGAGCCTGTAAGAGCTTCATTTCAATTAAATGAAGGTTTTCCTGGTTTTTCTTAATATCCTCCACCAGAATCCCGATTTCCTGCGTCATATCATTAAAGTTGCGTGTTAAAATAGCGATTTCATCAATAGATTCTACCTTTGTATTGGCAGTAAAATCACCTTTTGCCACTTTACTAGTTTGATCGCAGAGTTTGCGGATTGGGGTTGTAACACTTTTTACTGCGCTAGTTGTCAATGATGCTGTAATAATGATAACAACAAGTAATGTAATCAGGCAGGTAGTTACCATCAGCGCATTTTTTTTGTCAAGCTCGGCCTTTACATTTTCATAGTTAGTTGTTTCTGTATAAATGTAATTCTGCAGGCCGGATTGTATCAGGGAAGTCAATGCATAGATGTTCTGGTCAAGGCTGTTCATATTATCATCGTAAAGAGAACCTTTTTTAATATTTTTTTCTAGGTTGATCACACTTTTTCGCAAAGCATTTATAGTATTTTTTGTGCGCATCATCTGATTTGTACTGCTGTTTACAGTAGCAGTATCTGAAAGGCGGCTGCAGGCCGACTCCAGTTCTTTCATATAGGAATATGGATTAACCGTTACAATTCCATTTACGGTAGTTTTTCCAACGCCAAGTTCCTCAATTGGTTTGTTTCCAATTACTGCCAGATACAATGTGTAATCAATACGTTCTTTGAAGTTATGAACATATTCATTTGCATAAGAAATATTTTTATTAATATCAGAATAGGCGCTTGCGGCATCTGATAATGCCCACAGCAAGTAGAA
>Ga0224740_10149_pt1 | contig 17807 bp, 12 predicted proteins | sample LIM_E_Water_Bulk_FD_161634 | JGI IMG/M metagenome (GOLD analysis project Ga0224740, IMG submission 161634) | Enriched cells from gastrointestinal tract of the lab mouse from Pacific Northwest National Laboratory (PNNL), Richland, Washington... | ecosystem: Host-associated > Mammals > Digestive...
TGCTCTAAAATGTTAATTCCATCATCATATGCAAATGTGACGTCATTAAAATCAACCTTTCCGGCAATATCCTTTAACTCCCGGCTATCTTCCTTGTTATCAATTTCCACTGGATAATCAATAGTATCAAATACCTGCTCCAAATTTGAACTAACCTGGGCAAGCTGCTGTATAATAATTGCAATCTGTGTTAAAGGTCCGCTAAACTGTGTCATATAACTCGTAAATGCCACAACCATTCCGGCATTTATGGTACTGCTGCCACCAAGAATCAGATACAAGGACAGCCCATACAAGCATAAAGTCCCAAGATTCCAGAATGTCTCCACAATCGGCGTATTCAACTCATTCCTATACACAATCCGCATCCACTGCTTTACACTTGCATCATGTACCTTTGCATAAATTTTCTCGCTATTCTCTGCCCTATTATAACTTTTAACAATCTTTTCCCCCATAATGGACTCAATCATAAAGGCCGAACGGTTCGATAATTTCGCCCGATGCCCGCTAAACAGTTTTCGGATAGAAAAACGAAGCGCAAAAACACATGTCATCATCGGTACAACTGTTAAGAATACAATACCCGTAAGCCTTACACTTAGCAACATAAGTAAGCAGTAGCAACACATAATTTGTAAAGAAATTCGCCAAATCATTTATATAATCTGTCACCCGGACAACAATCTTGCCATCTGGCTTAGAATCAAAATAATCAAATGGCAGCTCCTGCAGTTTATAAAATATCTCCTTACGGATATCAGAAATTACTTCCTGCCCCAAGGTTCCCATCAATCTCTGGTGTATATAGCTCATTATAATCTCTAATGCTGACAGCACTGCCATCCCAGAAATAACTAGCGCAAGCATCCGGTAATTCTCAGTTAAGGCAGCGTTGCCCTTTACCACCACAACCTCATTTATAATATTTTTCAATAATAGGGGCGACACCATAGAAACCCCTGCTGAAATAATCATCAGGCAGCCAACAATCAGCAAAGTCTTCTTATAGGGAAGCATATAACGCAACACCCTTCCAAACTGCTTGATGTCTATCTTGCGGACAATCTCTTCATCCTGAAAATATGTATTTCTCTTTGCCATGCGATAGAACCTCCCTCCTACGCATTTGCCAGTGCATCAAAATCAATTACAGCCTTATTCTGGGCTTCCTGAATCCGGTACACTGATGCAAAATGACCATCTAATTTCATTAACTCATCAAATGTTCCACGCTCCACGATCATGCCATCCTTCATATAAATAATCTCATCGCAATCCACCACAGAAGAAAGCCTGTGCGCCGAAATCAACAAAGTTTTATCTGGATAATTTTCTTTTATATCGCGGAGCAGGCGTTTCTCTGTATTTACATCCAGCGCTGAAGTAGAATCATCCATCACCAACACAGGCGCATCTTTTAACAGTGCCCTGGCAATGGACACTCGCTGCTTCTGCCCTCCAGAGATTCCAATTCCTCTCTCTCCCACAATTGTCTCATACCCCTCATCCAGCCTCTGGATAAACCCATGCGCCTGTGCATGTTTTGCGGCCTCAACAACCTGTTCTTTCTCAATATCTGGTTCCGCATAGGCAATATTAGAATCTATTGTATTGGAAAATAAGAATACATCCTGAAACACATAGGCAAATTTATCACGCAGGGATTCCAGCTCAATATTTTTGACATCCTCCCCATTAATACTAATTTCACCATCTGTTAAATCATGTACGCGGATAAATGCCTCTAGCAGTACGCTCTTTCCACTTCCGGTTCCGCCAACAATGCCTAGTTTCTTGCCATAAGGGATATCTAGATTAATGTCCCTTAATACCTGCTGCTCTTCCACAACCATAGAGCCATGCTTCACCTTAAGATGCACTTCCTCCGGTTCTCTTACCGGCTTATCGCCATCTGGAATCTGGCTTTCGCAGTTCATAAATTCCATCATCTTGTGTCCTGAGACCAATTGCTGCTGCATCTGGAACATCATATTATTTATCTGTGATACATAGTTCATAATCTTTAAAACATAATCCGCACATGCCACCAGATAACCTACCATCATCTGCCCATTTAAAACCAGAATAGCACTGACAGCAATACTTCCTATATAAGCAGTCTGCTTAATCGCATTAAAAACTGCCTCAAAGGTACAGGACAATCTTACCTGCTTAATATGCGAATTCTTTAACTTTACGTTAGACCCGTCGAACTTTTCTTTCTCCACCGCCTCATTTGTGAAGGAACGGACCAAACGGACTGCCTCAATATTTTCCTGAACCGTCAAGCTCATTTCACTGACACTTGCACGGATATTGCGGTAATTCACCCTCGCACTCTTCTTAAAACGAATCAGAGCCGCCAAAAAAAACGGTGTCAAAAGTACCGGTATAATCAACAGATATGGATTGATTGCCGCCAAAAGAACCACTGCAACAACCAATACAAAAATGCTGTCAAATATATTCGGAATAATACGGCAGAACATATCCTTAAACATAATTGTATCAGAATTAATAATTGTTAAAAGTTCCCCCGTATTGTATCCCGATATCGTCGCACTATCGAGTTCCATCAATTTGTGAAACGTTACGACCCGCAAATCAGTCTCTAAACGAAGCCCCAACTTCTGATTTAAAATATTACGCGTATAGATCAGCACAAGCTTCAAAAACAGCAGCCCCGCAAACAGAATCGCCAAATTCCAAAAAAGCTCCATAGAGTGAATCTCTCCATATTTTCCGCTTAACATAAAGGAGAAAATATTGTTGTCCTCAACTGCATTGTCTTGTACCACATAATTAATAAACATTGCCGTAAGCATTGGCAGCATTAAGTCGGCACTAAGGGCAACACAGCTCATCAATTTTCCAAGCAAAGATAAACCAAGATTGCGTTTCCAGTATTGATATCCAAATTTTAAAACATCCATCGAAATGCACTCTCCTTTCCCTAATCTCTTCAATCCCCCAAAATCTGAACGTAAACCACATTATACTATGCCGATATACTTCCAGCAATAACATTTTCGCTCAAAAACGCGAATCGCAGCGTATCGTTCTTTGTCAACCAATCCTATCACTTCAAGTAGGGTTGAAGTCAAGAGTGTTATATAAAATAGGCAGAAAAAAACAAGAAAAACTACAGGTATAGCTACTTAATCCTATAGTTTTTCTTGCCTATATTCCAGCTCTACTTAATGATATCCATATCCTTAATCCCAAATAATTCCCAAAACTCCTTATTTGTTTTTTCTTTATAATCATAAAACGTTCCTTCAGACAAATATACTGAACAGCTATCCGTTGCCGGAAATATTTTGCCACAGCTGCCATCTTTTCGCTTTAGGTACATAATGTGGTAAAACGGACATGCAGACCCCCCTTGTATCTCCTCTGCCAAATTTGAAAAACGCTTCTCAATCCACTTCAGCTTTTTCTCCTCTGAAATAACCCATTCTTTCCCATTTGCATAAAAAGAAACTTCTTTTAAATTTCTGATGTCCTCCGGTTTATAAAAGCCACATGAACCATATGGCTTATAAAATAATGGCTGGTATTTTATCATCATGCCATCCTCGTACCAGTATACCAAATCACCAATTGTAGATCCCGTGGGCTTAATCCCGCTCGGATTTTCTTTTTCCCATTTTTTCCTATTATACAATTTATCTGGCAACTTATAATCCAAATACTGTAATTCACCTGTATCGACTGAATATTGATACATCTTTTCATCTCTTTTCACATGCAAGTAAACAGTTTTTCCATCCTCCGATACATTTATCTCACAATAATGGTCACCCTGTGTCATATTGCAGCCAATTTCCTTTAAATCTATTGACTGAACTATTTCTTCTGTCTCCTTAGAATAAACAAAAAGACCAAAATATCCGGCAAAAATCATCTTTGCATTATCTTCATAATAAATATATGGTTCATCTGCTCCCCATATATCTGTCAATTTATACTCTGCTTCTTTTGCGGAAGATGATTCTTTCTGTTCCTGCCGCCCTGAAATCATTTCTTGCTCTTTTGCAGGCATTTTATCCCGCTCCATAGCATCCGTAAACGTAACAACCCCAGTAAAACATAATAGTAATAAAATAAAAACAGTTGTAAGAATGCTCCTCTTTTTCCCCCTCTTAATCATCCTGATCCTGACCTCCATTTCTGATTTCCCAATTTTCATAGCTGTTGCTGTACGGAACAAGTCCCGGTCCCCTCCAACCTGTATCAACGATAATAGACTGTTCCCATAAGCAATGCATTCTTTTCTGCTCATCCCTTTCATAACAGAACTGTCACACGCATATTCACAGTCCCTTTTTGACAAAATGGCGGCAACCCAAACAAGCGGATAAAACCAATAAACTGCAACTAAAAAATTTCTTAAATATCCCCACCAGATATCCCCATGCCTCCTGTGAACAGTTTCATGTAAAATCGCATGACTCACCAAAGTTTCATTTCCCATAATTGTTTCAGGCAGATAAATGTCTGTTGTCAGACCCTTGCCACGAAATAATAATGGAGTTTTTATTTCACATGCCATATATGCCTTCTGCCCCTGGTAATTGATTTCTTCCCTATGTTTTGCAAGCCTCTTGCGAAATGACCTTTCTAACAAATACTGACATGACAGAATAGTAATTGTCCCAACTGCCCAAATAAAAAACAAAATTAATTTTAGCAAATGCAACCCGAACCAGCCAAGAAGTCCGTTGCTTTCAGACTGTTCCTTATCCATTTCCCCATTGGCCGAAGCCCCTTCTCCCACCTTTTTTTCTATCTCTTCCACCCTCTTTTGCCATTGCTCCCCTTTTCCTGCAACCTCCCCCTTTTGCAGAACAGATATACTTGCTGTATCATCATTTATTGAGGGTGTTTTCACAAGGTTCATGATGCTGATGGGGCTTTCCACCTTGCCCCTCTCCCCTCTAGTAACATCCTGCAAAACAGCCAATAACAATGGAACAACCAAACTTGACGCGAACAGCAGCCACAGGGAATAAAGGAATAGATTGCCGACCTTCCCGCGGAAAAATGTACGGATTGCCACAATTGCTAGAAATATTACACTTGAAGATAAAATCATCTTAACCATCTTGCTCACCCTCATTCAATATTCTGCGCAATTCCTCCAGTTCCTCTTTTTTAAACTTTTCCTGCTTCACCATCGTAGTAAGCATAAGCCCCAGGCTTCCCTTATATACACGATTGAGAAAATCATTTGTCTCCTGCACACAAGACTGCTCTCTCTCAATTACAGGATAATAATGCTTTGCCCTTCCAACCATCTCCCAGACAACAGCGCCCTTTGCTTCCATACGTCTTAGCATCATAATTACCACATGACGATCCCAGTTCGTTATCCCATCAAAATAACGCACCATATCTGCAATCGATGCAGGATTATTATCCCATAAAAAATCCATTAGACGCCATTCCGCATTTGACAGATTAATTTTCCCCTTCTCCATCGTACGCTCCCTTCTACTTGGTATACAATTGTTTACTATTAAAATGGTAACACATGTTTACCTACTTGTCAATGCTACATTTTTTTGACTTTCCAATTTTCCTTGCATGGCCTCTATAAAACTGGAATGAAATAAATTATCTTCTCCTATTAAAAATAGGCTGCCCTGACATAAAGCAGTCTATTATAACATCCCCTATCTTTTAAGAGGTATTATCGCATAAAGTTATTTATTTGAAATATCAGACTAGATTCCTAATAGGCTTTCCAAAAACTTCACACTGCAATGCTCTGACCAGCTGATAGATAATACAAACGTTCCATATAAGTTTTCATAAATTCATATTGAGCCATCCCTGTACAATGGCAGGTATAAAAAGCAGTCTGAAAGCTATCCAGATACTTCGCATATCTGACAAGCGCCTCATCCAACGGCAATTTTGAAAAATGAAATCCGCCGACCAGAATATCCGGCTTGAACCATTCTACAATATTTAAAATACCTTTATGAGAACAGCCACTAATCAACACGCTTTTTCCATCTTCTTCTATTAGAAGATACTGCTCATGACGGAAATCATCTGGCAGACACTCCCCATCAATCACAGCATTCAGTCCAAAGCTTCCCAGACTAATAGTCTTTGGGCTATTGTTACAAGAATAAAGCGTCAAGCCATTATCAATTAATTTCGTATCATCTGTGAACTCCAGCCTTCTATTTCCTTCTAAAGACAAATCAAGGCCAATATATTTCTCTGTCCCATTATAGTGCGCCTCAAAAGCGTATCGACTTAGATACACTGTTGCCCTCTTATTTATCTCCAAAAACCTCCTAAGCCCACCGCCATGATCATAATGGCCGTGAGACAGAACAGCAAGATCAACTTCTGACAGATTAATGCCAAGCCTTTCCGCATTACTTACAAACAAATCCGTCTGCCCCATATCGAACAATATCTTTTGACGTCTAGTTTCTATATATAACGATAATCCATGCTCCGCACCAAGATCTGGATCACAAGAAGTATTTTCTACCAAAGCTGTTATCTTCATCAACTATCTCCTTTATATACCCCTACATTTTTCTTGAAAAGCAGAAGTAGTTCATATATAATATAAATGATATCAACAAAATATAGTTAATAAAAAATACGAGATATTTACAGTAACCTTTATTACACTATGGTGAATTTGTAGTTAAAAATAAGAACCCACGGCCGCGGGTTCTTATCCGATTCACACACTGTGATGCCTATCAAGGCGATTTGAATAAATTTTTATTTGAACTTATGATGTAAATTAAGTATGGTACTTAACTCATATTAATCTTACGGCATTTTGTACAATATGTCAAGAAAAACAAAAGCTGGCAAATACTATAATTGGAGGTAATTATGGAGAAAAACAAAAAAGAAGAATACTATCTGGGACTAGATATAGGAACTGGTTCGATTGGTTGGGCTGTCACTGACAAAAACTATGAAATCATAAAAAAACATGGAAAAGCTTTATGGGGAATTCGCCTGTTTGAATCGGCAAACACAGCAGAAGAACGCAGAAATTTCCGGTCTGCCAGAAGAAGAACAGAGCGTAACAAAAATAGGATAGCGTTGCTGCAGGAAATATTTGCAGAAGAAATCAGCAAAAAAGATCCGGGATTCTTTCAAAGGATGAAAGAAAGCAGATACTATCCAGAGGACAAAAGAGACCAAAACGGAAATGCTCTTGAACTCCCTTATGCCCTTTTTGCAGATATTGGGTTTACGGATGCAGACTTTTACAAAAAATTTCCAACCATTTACCATTTGCGCTATGCTTTGATAAAACAGCCAGAAGCCAAACCTGATATCCGCCTAATATACCTGGCAATACATCACATTATAAAACATCGGGGGCATTTTCTTTTTGAAGGGAAAAAAATGTCAGAGGTAACGGACTTCTCTAATGCAGTACAAATATTAGCAGAATGTGCAGAAGCAAATAATATCATATTATCTTTAGATGATAATAAAATCCAAAGCATGGAAGAAATATTAAAAAGAAGAGACAAAAACAGAACGGAAAAAAAGAAACAGCTCTGTGACCTTATAGCTGACAATGACAAACAAAAAAAGGCATTAGCTGGTTTACTTGCAGGATGTCAGATTAAATTAAGCGAATTATTCGCTGACAAATCATTAGAGGAAGAAGAACAAAACAAATTATCATTTTCTGATAGCAAATATGAAGATAATATTTCACAGATTGAATCATTTTTGGCAGATCGTTTTCTTTTAATGGTAGCTGCAAAAGCAATTTATGACTGGTCTGTTCTAAGTGATATATTAGGTACAGCAACCTATTTATCAGAGGCAAAAATGGAGATATACAATAAGCACAAACTAGATTTAGACAAACTAAAAAACTTATTAAAAACTGACAGTTCTGTTTATCATCGAGTGTTTGGAATTCCAGAAACAGAAAAGGAAACTAACTACAGTGCATATATTGGTATGGTCAAAAAAAATGGAAAAAAACAATCAATTAAAAATTGTCCCAACAAAGAAGAGTTTTATTCATTTCTCCGAAAAATATTAAATAATTTTTCCTGTCCCGAAGAAGACAAACAAATTGTGGATGAATTGTTGGCAGAAATAGATAATGGCACTCTTTTTCCAAAACAGTCCATCCGTGACAATGGCGTAATTCCCTATCAACTCCACGAAAGAGAGTTAATAAAAATACTGGAGAATGCAGCTAGCTATTATCCTTTCTTAATGAATAAAGATTCCAATGGATATACGCAAATAGAAAAAATACGTTCCATTTTTCGATTCCGCATTCCTTATTATGTAGGACCGATTAATACGTATCATCAAGATCAGGGTGGGAATAGTTGGGCTGTCCGAAAAGACGCCCTTGGCAAAGTTTACCCTTGGAATTTCACAGAAAAAATTGATGAAGAACTAAGTGCGGAAAAATTTATACGACGTATGACAAACAAATGTACCTATCTAATTGGTGAGGATGTTTTACCAAAGGAATCTTTGCTCTACGCAAAATTTTGTGTATTAAATGAATTAAATAATCTGCGCATTGACGGAGAATTAGCACCCGTCTGGGTTAAACAAAAGATTTACACCGATGTATTTCAGTACAACCGTAACGTAACAGGCAAAAAGCTAAAAAATTATATGATAAAAGAAGGTATTATCACAAAAGAACAGGAATTGTCTGGTTTTGACCAAAATTTTAAAAGTTCTTTAAAAGCATATCATGACATTAAGCAGATAGCTGGTGAAATCCCTCTATCAAAAATTGAACAAGAAGATATCATTAAAGATATCACTTTGTTTGCTGATTCTCAAAAAATGCTTAAAAGAAGGCTAAAACAAAAATATCCAATATTAAGTGATAAACAAATATCACAACTGGCAGAGAAGAAATATAAGGGATGGGGAAGATTATCCCGCACATTTTTAGAAGATTTAGAATCGGTAAATGTAGAAACCGGTGAGCTTTATAATATTATAACTGCATTGTGGGAGACTAACGACAACCTAATGCAGTTACTTAGTAAAAAATATCAATTTTCAGATGAAATTGAAAAAAGAAACTCGCAATTTACATCAAAAAGTGAAATAACTTATGAAGATATTCAGGAATTGTATGTCTCCCCTGCAGTAAAACGCCCAATCTGGCAAACATTTAAAATTGTCAGAGAATTAGAACAAATTATGGGCTGCGCTCCGGTACGCATTTTTGTAGAAATGGCAAGGGAACCTGGGCAAAAAGGAGAACGAAAAATTTCTAGAAAGGCAAAATTACAAGACTTATACCGAAACTGTAAAAAAGAAGCACCCGAATTATATAATACTCTATCCCAAAAAAATGATAATGAACTGCGCAGTGATAAGTTATATTTATACTATACACAAATGGGAAGATGTATGTATTCCAACGAAGTAATTGACCTGGAAGACCTTTTTACCAACCGATATGATATTGACCATATATACCCACAATCAAAAGTTATGGATGACAGTCTGGACAACCGTGTACTAGTTAAACGGGAATTAAACAGCAACAAAACAGATGTATTTCCCGTTCCAATAGACTATGTAAACACTTCCAAAGGATTGTGGACTGCACTGTTACAAAAAAATCTAATTACAAAAGAGAAATATCACCGTCTAACTAGACGAGAACCATTGAATGAAGGAGAATTAGCAGGATTTATCGCAAGACAGTTGGTAGAGACGAGACAAAGTACAAAAGCAGTAACACAACTGCTAAAAAAGAATTATCCAGATACAGAAATCATATATGCCAAAGCAAAAGCCATCAGCAATTTTAGGCTAAAGTTTGATTTAATTAAAGTGCGTGACATAAACGATTATCACCATGCAAAAGACGCATATCTAAATATTGTAGTTGGAAATGCATATTATGTCAAATTCACTAAGGATGCTGCGTGGTTTGTTAAAAATAATCCCGGTAGAACCTATAATCTCAAAAAAATGTTTGAGCAAGATACCATTAAACGGGGGAGTGAAGTTGCATGGGTTCCCGGTGAAAACGGAACTATAACGACAATAAAAAAATGGATGCATAAAAATAATATTCTTTTTACAAGAAAATCATACAATGGAAAAGGCAAATTATTTGATCAGCAGCTATTAAAAAAAGGAAAGGGACAGGTTCCAATTAAGACTGAAAAACGAGATACCAGGCTGACATCTATTGAAAAATATGGTGGATATAATAGTGCAAGTGGAGCATACTTTATTCTAGTTGAGTCAGAGGATAAAAAGGGCAATCTAATACAAAGCATTAAACATGTACCAATATATCTTTCAAAAAAATTAGAATCGTCACCAGAATATATGCTGCAGTATTGCCGAGATGAATTTGGATTAAAAAATCCCAAAATACTCCTGGCCAATATTAAAATAGATACCTTACTTGATATAGATGGTTTCCAGGCGCACCTTTCAGGCAGAAGTGGGAAACAATTAATACTTAAAAATGCTAACCAGTTTGTAATTCAAAATAACATTGCTGCTGCTATAAAAAAGGTTATACAATTCTGTACAGACTATAAAATAAATAAAAATGCCGTTATTTCCGATAAAATGGATTTGAGCGAGGAAGATTTACAAAACATATATCAGGAATTTCAGCACAAATTAGAAAATACTATATATGGAAAACATTTGACAGAGCAAATCAAAACACTAGAAAATGGAAAAGAAAAATTTAAGCTCCTAACAAAAGAAGAAAAATGCTTAGTATTATATGAAATACTACACCTTTTTCAATGTCAGAGTACCACAGCAAATCTATCATTAATTGGTGGGCCTAAAAGTGCAGGAATAATTCGTTTAAATAATAATATTAGTAAACTAAACCACATTTGTATTATCCACCAGTCCATTACTGGATTTTATGAGCAGGTCATAGACCTGAAAGCACTATGAGCTGGCGAATTGTTGTAATTCACAATACTGCAAAACTGGATTTAAAGTTAAATTATCTGGTTGTCCGCAGTGAAATGAATACAACAAAAATACATATCTCTGAGATAGCCGTTTTACTGATAGAATCTACATCTGTATCTTTAACTGTTGGGCTGTTAGCAGAATTAACCAAACAAAAGGTCAAAGTAATTTTCTGTGACGCACAGAGAAATCCTTCTGCTGAACTCTTACCGTATTATGGCTCCCATGATACCAGCAGTAAAGTACGCTCACAAATACTATGGCAAAAGACAGCAAAAGAAGCAGTTTGGACAGAGATCGTACGAGAGAAGATCAAACAGCAACTGAAATTTCTTTTGGAAAGGGGGAACAAAAAAGAAGCAGAATTATTATCGGAATATATTCAAGAAATACAATGGAATGATGAGACAAACCGAGAAGGCCATGCAGCCAAAGTATACTTTAATGCACTATTTGGAAGGGACTTTTCAAGAAGCCAGGATAACAACATCAACGCCGCTCTTAATTATGGCTACTCTATTATGTTATCTGCATTTAACCGTGAGATTGCTGCAAATGGTTATATTCTGACGAGAGGATGGTGATTTTATGAAATTAGTCCACCCAGATCTACAATTCCAAATAGAATTTACAGGAAAATATATTCCTGTATTTATCGTTGAGTCCCCTCTCCAATGGAGACATATACTGCAAGAATTCTATTCACAGCTTCAAGGAGCGGATGGAAAATGGGTTTTATCCGAAAAAAATACAGAAATTAACATCAATAAATCTGTTGAATTCATATACAACCCCATTTTGTTGGAAGAAAACCAGAGAAAAATTATGAATGCTTTTCTGCAGTCTTTTGGAAAAACTGCAGCAAACGAAAACTACTGGAAAAAGGGACAGGAATTAAATACACACATACAAAAATTCTTTTTTGATTTAGAAATGGAATATCCATTTGAATACCACATTAATTCAGAAATTAATTTTTCGTTATTAGCCAAGGCAATGGAAATACGAATAGAAAATCAATACAACAGCGAATTAGAACGGTTAATCCAATATTGCATTTTAACACACAATATTCTAAACACAAAGTTGTATATTTTATTTCATTTGCATACATATTTTACAGAAAAAGAATTACAGTTATTTTATCAAGAAATTAAGATGAGAAAATGGAGTGTTTTGCTAATAGAACCTTTTATTAAAGAACAAGTCCCAAACGAAAAATACTATATTATAGATAAAGATAATTGTGAAATTTATTGAGCTAACTCTAAAAAACTGCTATAATATGTTTATGCTTTTATGTTTGGGTACGATATATGCATTTTATGCTTATGATGGCATTTTGTTTTCAAATTTGAGGTTTGAGAATGATGTAAAAATGTATGGTACTCAAACTAAAAGACGATAATAGCGATTTACGTAGTGTTTGAGAATGATGTAAAAATGTATGGTACTCAAACAGAAATGGCTGCATATATGGGATGTAAGTAGTTTGAGAATGATGTAAAAATGTATGGTATTCTACCGATTTGCAGAGATTTACTGCAAAAGGCGTAGCTTGAGAATAATGTAAAATATTGGGCATTTCTAAACTATTAAAATTAATTTTAGGGTTGCATCATTGTATAATTTCTATTAATATAAGATAAATCAATAGAGGGGGAACACAATTCTACAATAGAATGGAATAAATTATATGATTCGTATTGCAACAATTAAGGACTTAGAAATCGTCTTACAGATCACAAAAGATACCATTTCCGATATTTATCCCAAGTATTATGCGGCTGGTGTAGTTGATTTCTTTTTAAAGCACCACAATAAGGAAAGTGTTATATCTGATATTAAAAAAAATATTGTTTGGCTATTAGAAGTCAACAACCATTTAGTAGGAACTGTAACGATAAGGGAAAATGCAATAAACCGCCTCTTTGTCTTGCCAAAATATCAATCTCATGGATATGGCCGACAGCTCATGGACTTTGCTGAGAATAAAATTGCAGAAAATTTTAGCTGTGTACATATTGATTCATCTTTGCCTGCGAAAGAAATGTACTTAAAACGTAGATACAAAGAAAAAAACACCTGCAAGATTCATACAGACAATGGAGACATCCTTATCTATGATGAAATGGAAAAGTTTGTTGACCGCAGGCTAGACAAGATAAATTATAACGGCAGAATCTTTGTTCCAAAAAGTAATACAGAAAATGGGGAGGTAGATCAAGAAACCGTTTTTCGCTATTTTCAGGAGCATGACATGTTTTGGGCAGAATACTGTGGCGGCGATATATTAAAAGGATCAATAATAGGTACAGTTAATCAACAGGGTGAATTAAGTTTTCACTATCAACACCTAAATGCAAGTGGTCAAGTGCGCATAGGAAAATGCCACAGTATTCCGAATGTATTGGAAAGCGGAAAAATTGAGTTACACGAAAAATGGCAATGGTTAAATGGGGACAGGTCATATGGTGAATCTGTTGTGGTGGAAAAATAACTGGCTGTAAACACTACATTTCTATAAAATCTATTTTTAGAACAGGTTATATTTACATGACTACCGTAAATATAACCTGCTCCCTTTCACTTTCACATGTGATACTGCCACCATGAAGTGTTACGATTTCCTTTACTATGGCAAGCCCTAGCCCAGAGCCGCCTGTTTTGGACGCCCTAGAAGAATCCAACCGGAAAAACTGCTCAAAGAGCCGTGACAGCTTTTCTTTGGGAATCGTTTTTCCGTGGTTTGTCACGACAAGGCGCATTCCTTTTTCACCGTTTTTTCGCAGTTTAACAACAATCTCAGTATTTTCATAACTATAGTTAACAGCATTCTTCAATAAGTTATCATAAACCCGCTCCATCTTATCTACATCACAAGACAAAAATATATCTGGCTCCATATCCAGTTGGTAAGTCAGCCCCTTTTCCTCAAACAGCGGTTTAAATTCATACAAAATCTGTTCTGTCATACGTGATATATTTACTTCAGACATCTCTAGCGTCATCTGGGAAAGATTAAACCTAGTAATCTCAAAAAACTCATTTAATAGTTCTTCCAGCCGTTCCGATTTACGTAGTGCAATTCCCAAATATTTTTTTCGCAATTCATCTGTAATCTGTGTCTCATCTTTTAGCAGGGTTAAATAGCCAATTACTGATGTCAGCGGCGTTTTTAAATCATGAGCCATATAAACAATCAAATCATTTTTTTGCTGTTCCGCCTCTTTTGTTGCCTGACGGCTCTGTCGTACATTGTGCATAACCTGGTTCATCTGCAATTCCATCTCATGAAGCTGGCTGGGTAATTTAATATAATTTGTGCGTTCTGTATATAGCATGTCCACAGCATCCGCCACTTTCCCCAACATACTTGCAATAATGCACAGATACGCACAGCTAATTATAACGTATCCCCCAAGCAGCCCGCCAAGCAAAACAGGTAGCCAATTATCATGAATCCAGTGGATAACTGGATACAGATAGTCTTCTTTATACCATACCCTCTGGTTACAAACATAATAGCCGGCTAGAAATAACCCCGATATAATAAACGTATAGATAATAATATACAAAAAATATTCTTTAATAAATGCATCGGAAGTTTCCCGATAAACCTGCCTTGTCATAATCCCCCCAATTCTGCACTTGTGTGCGTTCGGAAATTCAATGTGTATATTTTACTGGCTACTAATATCAAAAGTTTTTACAAGCAAAATAATTCTCTTTATTTTTCTATTTTATAACCAACTCCCCAAACCGTCTTGATAAATTTCGGTTTGCGTGCATTTTCATGCAACTTTTCCCGGATTCTTGCAATATGGGCCATCACTGTATTGTTGTTGTCTAGATACTTTTCCCCCCAGACCTTCTCAAACAGCTCCTCGGAGGAAACTACCTGCCCCATACGCCTACAGAGGTATAATAATATAGAAAACTCCAGCGGCGTTATAGGAATTTCCTCCCCAAATAGTATACAAGTATGGTCAGAAACATTTATTTCCATCCCGCGCACATTATAATACTCCTCTTCCTCTTGTCTTCCCATAGAAAAGTTATAAGTCTGTGCCCGGCGCAGCTGCGCCTTTACTCTGGCAACTACCTCCAGAGGATTAAAAGGCTTTGTAATATAATCATCCGCTCCCATTGTCATGCCCGCAATTTTATCTTGATCTTCTACCTTTGCTGTCAGCATAATAATTGGAAAATACCATGCTTCGCGAATACGGCGGCAAAGCGTAAATCCGTCAATATCTGGAAGCATAACATCCAAAAGTGCCAAATCAATCTGTTTTTCACTGATACATTCCAAAACTCCAGCGCCAGAATAAAACTTATGCACATGATATCCTTCGTTTGTCAGATATACCTCTAACAAATCTGTAATTTCTTCTTCATCATCAACAACTAAAATATTTTGAGCATAACGATCCATATTTTTCTCCATTATTACTTAGGAACTGTTCAAAAATAACTTTTAATATTACTTGTCTTTTCCTCTGACAGCACCACTCAAAAATTAGTTACATAGCCCGCTATGCGCCTAATTTTTGAGCGGCACTCTCGAAAAAAATCCTGCGCACTATTTAAAAGTTATTTCTTAACAGCTCCTTACTCCCGCAAAATGAATGACGTTATGTAAACTTACTTCATATCATCCAAATGCGGTGTATTTCATTTTACAAGCATTATATCACAATTTCTAAATACAATCCTAACATTTCTCTGATTTTTTCTTAATGCTTTTACGATTATAACAACTTACAATCAATCTCAAAAAAATCTTTAAACATCCTATTGTCCCAAGTAACTTAAACCTAACGAACCTTCCCTTAAACCCTGCCCTGATACGACTTCTCAACAACTAAATTATCTAACTCATTTCCTTAACAAGACACACTCTTTACAAGGCAAGTCTGATAAACCTACTATAATCTATACAAATCAGGCATTTGCCCCTCTACATTCTGCACATCATTTCATAAAAACCTGGAATAGCCGATGTTGCTACAATTTGTAGAGCCGTTGCCACATCTATTATTGCATGTCCCACCATTATAGGTAATGGATTTCTATTCTTGTAATAATACCAACATAAAATAATTGTTAATGGTAAAAAAGAGAAAAAACGGTACATGATATAGTGCAAATCAAACAGTGTTGGAATAAAACTGTGCTGTAGAGCAAAAAAGAAAGCAGGAACCGTTATTGCTAGAACCTTATTTTGTATTTGATTTACACCACATCCCAAATATAACCCATCCTCCGCAAATGCAGTTGTGATTGGCAATATAAAAACATTAATCACAGCAAACCATACTGGTATAGGTGCAATCATCATAGGAGCCGCATATGGGATAATCCCATAGCAAAAATATCCGGCCAAATACATTCCTGTCATTCCGATTACTAATACCAAAACCGATATCGCTATTATTTGTTTAATATTTGTTTTACCCTTATGATAATTGATTAATTCTCGATAACTGCTTCTATTTTTCTTTGCAAAAAAGCAAAGAATACATATTATAACAATATTTACTATACTAGCTGCAATTGACCACCAATTACTGATATCTCCTACTTTTTGTCCCGTAATCATTGCTCCGGCCACAAATATCAAAATAAAAATCACGCAACGGATTGGAAGTAAATAAACCATACTTTTATTAGCATTCATTAGTAATCACCTCTATACTTTAATCACCCAACAATCTCCTGCACAACCGCCTGATACAACTCCATTGCTTCTGGATGATGTTCTTTTATATATGCCACATCCTCCTGTTTTACCGCCTGCTCTAGTTCTGCAGCCGCTTTGGAAAGGCTAATTGCCCCGATTCCCTTTGCGCTGCTCTTTAAAGCATGTATGCATATTCTGTAATTCTGCCAATCCTCATCCTGTACAAAACAATCCATTTCCTGTATCTTCCCCTCACTCTGCATCTGAAAAAGCTGACGCATCTGCTGATATAGATCCATCATTCCACCACTGTACATCAACCCATCTTCCTCTGATATCAAACTCCCAGAAGGAACCTCTTCCGTCTCCTTATCCTGTTTTACATGTTCTCCTTCTGCCACCTCTTCCTGAGCGCTTGCTTGGTGAGGTATCTTTGGCATAGCACCATCACCCGGAAGCATTTTTTCACGTGGCAGATACATTGCCAACGCCGTCTCCAATGCATCCCCGGTTACCGGCTTAGAAAGATAATCTGTAAACCCTTGCTCTAAGTATTCCTCTTTTACACCATGTATCGCATTTGCCGTTAGAATAATAACTGGCGTGTCCCTGCACAGATGTTCTTCTTCCTTAATATGCTTCAATGTTTCAATTCCATCCATCTTTGGCATCATATGATCAAGCAAAATCATGTCATAGTGTTTTTGGTGAATTTTATCAAGGCACTCCTGCCCATTACTCCCCGTCTCGACCCGCACTTTTGTAGCGGCCAACAGCCCCTGTACTACCTTCAAATTCATCTCGTTATCATCAACAACTAAAATACAAACATCTGGAGCTAAAAACTGTGGTTTATAATCTTCCGCCGGGATACCTTTTTTGCGTTTCTCTTCTATATCCCCAATTTTCCCATCGCCCACGATTTCCTGCTCCAACATAAAATAAAATTTGGAACCTTTTCCATACACACTGTCTATCCGCAGCTCACTCCCCATTAAAGCCAATAATTCCTTAGTAATATTAAGGCCCAGGCCAGAACCTTGGATATTCGCATTCCGCTTTTCATCTAAGCGCTCAAATGTCTGGAATATTTTGTCCATATCCTCTTTATGGATTCCAATCCCTGTATCCTTAACTGAAATATTTAGATATGCCT
>Ga0224740_10151_pt1 | contig 17768 bp, 14 predicted proteins | sample LIM_E_Water_Bulk_FD_161634 | JGI IMG/M metagenome (GOLD analysis project Ga0224740, IMG submission 161634) | Enriched cells from gastrointestinal tract of the lab mouse from Pacific Northwest National Laboratory (PNNL), Richland, Washington... | ecosystem: Host-associated > Mammals > Digestive...
GGAATGGGAAATCTAAATGCAGAGGATATCAATGATATGATGCAGTTATTCAATTCATTAAAATAGTTTTTTAATTTTTTATCAAGGGAGAGTGATTGTTATGGAAGCCGATAATCGTTGGATGAGCGATCCTGCTTTAAAAGGTATTGACAAATCAAAACTTACTTTTCTGGAAAAGCTGTTTATTCAGAGTCAGAAAGTAAATTTTGCAGACAAAAAAGAAATGATGTCCTTTATGCTTACCTTAACAAAGTTTAGCAAAGAGAACAACATTTCTTTTGAAAAAAATGAAGTGGAACTAATTTATTCTGTAATACAGAAATATGCAGACCCTGAAGAACTTCCTAAGATGCAGCAGCTTTCTTCTTATTTCCGTTTCCTGTAAGAAGAAGCAGCACACCGATGGAGAACAGGCAGCATACCAATAACATACGATATTGTATTGGATCGCCTGTCTTCGGGGTTGCGTCTTTAATATGTTCATTGCTTCGCGGTGCACTTGCTGCCGCTGCTGAGTTGCGAACTGTTGTTTGTGATGCTGCTGCGTTGGAAGCCGTCCCAGTTTTATTATTGCTGGAAGCTGACGACGCATTTTTTGTGCCACCTGTGGTTTGTGCTACACCCGATGCAGCTCCGGAAGTCTGGGATGGACTTGCTGTATTTGCGGATGTATGATTACCTTCCTCCATACCCGTAGTATTTACAGCCGCACCAGTATTGGGATCAATTATAACAGCGGCTTTTGCAGCGTTTGCCTGTGCTTGCGCATTGGCAAGGGTAACTGCATTGCTTATCTGCTGTGCTGTACTCCCCAATATAGACTTGCCATTATCATTAATACCAACTGTTATCTTACTGGTGTTATTATTTTTATCGGTTGTCTTTTCTTGATTATTACTACTGTTATTATTTCCGACGCCGGAAGCGCCAAGCTTAATTGTTCCAGCATCTACTACGCTGACCGTTTCATTGCTGCTTTTCTCATTTTTATTAGAGCTTGCATTCTTATCTGGACTTTTGTATACAAGATGCTTATATTGCTTTGCCAACTCCTGCGCTTTCTTTTGCGCATTTTCAGCGTTGGCAGGCGCTGTTATCGTGATATCTTTGGAAACCTTCTCCAAACCACTAAATGCATTGGAACGCACATCCGCAATTTTTTCCGGCAGCGTAATGCTTGCAATGCCATTTAAATTTGAAAATGCATTCTCACCAATTGTGGTAATCGTACTTGGGATTACTACATTTTCTGAACTTCCGTTATACTTATACAACACCGCACCATTTGGATTCATTGTAAAACCGGAATTGGTATAATACCATTTTTTATACAATGTAATATCTTTTTCTAATACCTTATCGCTTCCGTTGGAATTTTTCTTAGAATAAGGTGCTAAGCACTCCTTATCTGTGTACCAATTGGAATCTGTGTTATAATTATTATATTTCATATTTGCCGAAGTAACACTTTCGGGATAGGCTGCGGAATCAATTCCTTTGCCCAGCGCAACCTTTGTTTTAATATTAGAAGCATTGTTGTACGCACCGCCGTTATAATTACCAGTAAAGCCGCCGCCGTTCATATCAAAGGTTACGGAATATCCATTCTCTTCCCATCTTGCATACAATGTAATATTTTCTTTAATAGGCTTATTCCAGCCAGAAAACTTTTTGTCGGATTCTGCTTCGCCTGTATACCAGCCTTTAAATTCCTTATTGGCAATCTTCGGGTTTTTAGAAGGCTTTTTCAGCTTATCTCCTTCATACACTTTAATAGGATCGGGAATATTTTTTGCTCCCTCTGCCTTAAAAGTAACAGAATAATATGCCTTTGCTTGCGCATTCCACTTTGCATAGATCGTGATATCGCTCTCCACAGTATCATTTGCAAAGTCCCATAGAACAGTATATTCCGCATCTTTATACCAGCCCTCAAATGTATAGGTGGTTTCTTTGCTGCCATCATCTTTCAATAATGCAAATTCGTTTTTTTCAGCAGAGTTGGTTGTTTCCCATCAACAGAAACCATTTCAGAAATCGTGCGTCCATTGAATACCTCACGTTTTTCACCAGAAACATCTGGAATCCCTGTTTTAAAGGTTACTGTATATTTCTTGTCCGGATCAATCTCAATCACTCCGGGTGAGGAGGGCGTTTCAGGCTTCTCGGAAGGCTTTGTACCGGGGCTTTCTTCACTGGAAGTTGGCGGCTGTGATGATTCTTCCTCATTGGTCGGATTTGCACTGGAGCCTTCTTCACCGGAAGTTGGCGGCTGTGATGATTCTTCCCCATTGGATGATGGATTCGTGCTGGAACCTTCTTCACCAGAAGTTGGCTGCTGTGATGATTCTTCCTCATTGGAGGATGAATTCGTGCTGGAACCTTCTTCACTGGAAGTTGGATTGGTATTGGAAGATGAAGATTCCTTATTTGAAGATTCTATTTCATTGGAAGAAGAATCTTCTTTTGCTGAATCGCCGTTTGTTGTTGTTTCTTGTTCGTTAGTTGTTTCTTTGTTAGCTGTTTCTTTATCGCTGGTTTTGTCGTCTGTTGTTTTATTGTCTGTTTTTCCTTTATCGGTTGTTTTATTATTAGAAGGTTCTTGGTCTTTGGAAGTTTCTTCTTTTCTTGGGGACTCCTCCTGCTCAGAAGTTTCCTCTTTATTGGATGTATTATTTGCGTTATCGTTAGCGTTTTTTTGATTTTCATTTTTAGAAGTATCCGTTGATTTATTATTGGAAGTTTCCTTATTTTTAGTAGCATCATTATTGTTGTTAGCGGTTCCTTCATTTTGGGAGGTTTCTTCTTTCATTTCAGCTTTTGATTCTTTATTTTGGGAGGTTTCTTCTTTTTTACCAGAAGCTTCTTCCGTTTTTTCTGTATCTTTGGATGTTTCACTTGGTGCTATTGTTACAGCATCCCCCGTTTTTGAAGAATCTGTATTTGCTGTAGTGTCCTTCGTTTTTACAGAATTTGTGTTCTCATTCGCATTCGTATTTTCAGATGTATCTTCTGCTTTCTGTTCTTCGGTTCCGGAATAGTTTATGCCAACCATTTCCTCTACTTTTTCTTTATCTAAATATTCACTGTATACAAGCTGCTCATATTTATCATCTAAAGTTTTGCCGAAGCGCTTTGACTGCTCTGTCTGGGAATCATAGACGTAAATTATCTTTTCTCCGCTTTCTGCTCCTGAAAACGCATTGTCATCAATTCTTTCAATATTGGGAGGAAGTGTTATTCCACGCACTTCTTCCAATGCTTCAAATGCGCCCGCTGCAATGGTGGTAACGGTGTCTGGTATCTCGACATTAATTTCACTTCCGTCATACTTATAAAGTACCGTTCCATCAGGACTTATATAAAACCCTTTGTCTGCAAGTGTTGTTCCGTCAGAGGTGATATGATACCATTTTTTGTACAAAGTCACACTCTTGGTTATTTCGCTTTCTTTGTCAAATACCGTCAAACACTCTTTGTCTGTATACCAAGTTTCCTTATCGGTTTTGTAGCTATTGTAAGATGCGCCTTTATCAGACGGAAAACTTGCAATCTTTTCTTTGCTGTCCAAAACAAGCACTGGCGACTGATTTTTAAACTCATAATCATTGTAAGTGCCATAAAAATTTCCGCCGTTCATGCTAAAGGTAACTGTAACTGTGCTGCTTTGCACTATATCCTGCTGTACTGCACTGCCATTTTCAATTTCCGCTTGTGCTTCAGGCATTGGTATCTGCGCAAGCAAAACCGCCAGCACCATTAGGCTTACTCCAAGTATGTTTTTTAATTTCCGATACATAAGTTTAACCTCCATTTTTATTAATATCGCTTTTTCTAAAGATATTTTTTCTTTTTCGCTACAACGACGAAGCGTCCGTCTTCCTTATAATTATCGCAGGTAGACAATACCAAGCAGGAATCCCCGTACTGCAACTCGTCGCCGATAGTATAGATTGCATTTTGATAAATATTATTCTTAAATGCTTGAAAGCTTTCCTCTGTGCTGATATCAATTGCATCATAATACCGAAATACATCTTCGTCCTCATATGCAACCTCCGAAAGCAGCGCCGCAACCACTTGATATTCACCTTCTTCATAAAGGCTGTCAAACTGAATGGTAGGGTGCGCTTCACAAAAGTTCTTATCCTTATATTGCTTTAGCGTCCCAAACATAACGCCTGTTCTCATATTGTGACCATAAATAATAATATTTTGCTTCTCTGCCAGCACATCGCTGCGGTAATCTAAGATTAACAGCCCGTTTTTATCTTTCTGATGTGTGAAATTTTTATCTAAATAATAGTTGTTATCTCCTGCCCGTGACATTACTGGATAGTCAATTTTCGTACCGCCGATTTTCAACCAGCCCGCGAAATCAGGGTTCTCATGATATAACACCCTAAATTTTTCTAATATAGTGGGTGTTATTTTTGAATTTTCTTGTTCTGCAGCTGTCTTTTCATTTTGATTGACTTGGGCATTTGCTGACTGTATCATTTGCTGCGACGATTGTGTTGTCCCAGTATTTATTGCTTGCCCTTCTTGCTCTGCCTCTGTTTGCTGTGCTTCCTGCTTTGTCCCTGCTGCGGTTTGCCTTTCCTGTTCTGTTCCCGTTCGCTGTGATTCTTGTGTTGTTCCTACTTCTGCGTTTTGTACTTCCTGCTCTGTTCCTTTTTTTGCAAAGTCGGTATTTTGGCTTCCGATTTTCGCCTGAAGCCTGCTGGTTTCATAGTTTGTTCGGAAATCCAGTATCAGATTCCAATTTAAAAAGACAACACATAAAATCAGTTGTATGGTAAACATCCCGACAATTATTTTTTTATTTATCCATAACAACTGTTTCTTTTGATTCCTGCGCTGTTTCTTTCGCTGAACGTTCCTGTCAATCTTCTGAATCTGCGCTTGGGTCATATTTTGCAGCAGCTTATGCAGAAAATCCTCTCCAGTATCACTGTGGAATTGAATATTTTCGCTCTTGATTTTATAATAAATCTCCTGCGCAAGCTGCATCGTGATTTTTTTCCTGCCTTTCATTAACTGGCGGATTGTAAGCAAGTCATGCTCTACTGCTTTTGGGTCGTACCCCTCGCTGTAGCTGCCATATCGAACACGCCTTTTTGCGGCTGTGTTGTCTGTATTTTCTCGATAACTCCTGCTGACCATATTGATATACCTATTTCTGTTGACATATTATGTAATCCACTAATTGATTCCATTATAATACAAAAAGCAGAAATTGTATAGACAATTTCTGCTTTTTTTTCTAAATTATGTTAATTTCTTTTATTATTTAAGCCTTATTTTAATTGGCTGAAAAAACTTCAAATATATCCATTAACCCCGCCCATAATATTTTTGCAATATTCGGGCTAAAAGGTGCTGTAATTGCAATATAGGTTCGACAAATCTCAATCACGAATTCTTCCTGCGGCTTATTTTTTTCCTGAAATGGATTTGGTTCTGTTGTATGGCTCTTATACTCTCCTTTGGGAACTGCTGTTTCGATTGCATGTTCATGCAGCTTTGCGGTAATTTCATTGATTTTTAGTTCTTTTTGGAGCGTTTTTTGCAATTCCATTATTAGAGATACAATTTTATGGCGGTTTGCTGTTGTATTGCCACGTGTAATGCACTCGTTTATTTTTTGTTTGGTATTTTCGGCGGCTGCTTGTATTCTTTTGTAATCTTTTTCTGTAAATACGTCTGTATAATTGCCACGGCGATTCCATTCGGCAGCGGCAAGCACCATCCGGCGGCTTCTGCTCAAGAATTTATAAATTCCCTCCAATGCACCCTCGTTCCAACTGTTATAATATGGTGCATCGTTTTCTTTTGGCGTTTTTTCAAATAAAAGATACAACCGCAGGCAGTCGATGCCGTAATCCATTATTAAATCTTCATCAAACAGTCGGCTGCCTGTTTTGTCAAGCCATTCTAACAACTCCGTACAGGAAAAAACAGCAGGAATTGCACCATCCTGCAGCTTGTCAGCATAAAAATCAATTTCTCGGTGGTTTATTGTGGTAAAAATATCAGTGGATATTTTATTTTCCATAGGCATTTTCTCCCTTTTATTATTCAGAAACAAAACATCACGTAGTTTTTAATTCCTTCATCCAGCTTTGTGCCAATCTTATCGCTTTTTCAATTGAATCAATTCTCACAGAAAAATGCAGATCGTATCGTCCAGCAGCTTCCCAATCAGTATACATTTGTCGTGGATTAATATTCGGACTTACTCGATATATCTCCGATTTCACCATTTTTTCTATAGCCTGCTGTGCATGATATGCCGCTATTCCCTTGGTTGCTTTCTCATTACCCTCTTTATTTTTTACTGCCTTCAATGCCAACTGCGCCGCTTTTATATCTGCTGCCGCATATGACAATAATGATATTGGCATAATTATACATTCCTGCTACTAAAAACATATACAAAAGTGTATATGCTAGATGATTCGCTACAATCTCACGATTTGTAGTTGCTGTTTCATCGTGTATGCTTTTGTTATGTTACAACTACTCACAGGTTTCTCTACACTCCACAGCCGTAAATTCCTGGCTTAGCCACCAGTACTTATCCACATTTACTTCATTTTTGTATTTTTGTGGATTTCATCTGTTTAGCTTTTCCTTTCCTATATTTCATTTTTGCTACTTATACTTATATTTACCTGTTTATGCAATTTCGTAAGCTTCAGCATCTTTCAGATTCAGGCTTGCATTGAAATCCCTGTCTGCAGCATATCCACATATGCATCTGTATATTCTGTCAGACAGCTTTAAATCTTTCTTGATTCCTCCACAGCAGTGACATCGTTTCGAAGATGGATACCATCTGTCTACTACCCTTAACTCGATTCCGTTCTCTTCACACTTTGCTTTCAGCTTCGTTCTAAATTCATAAAACTTCTGTGATGCTGCTGCCTTTGACAGATGCCTGTTCTTCATCATCCCCGATACATTCAAATCCTCAACAGCTATGTAAGATGGCTTGGTTTTCACGATCGCAGCAATTGTTTTATTGATATAATCAGTTCGGACAGCATCTATTCTTTGATAAAGTTTCTGCACTTTAAGTTTCTGCTTTTGTATGTTTGCTTTTCGAGCGGCTTTTCCTTTCTTTAGATTTTCATATTTACGTGAAAGCCTCCTGTGTGCTCTGCGTAACCGTTTTTCCAGCTTCTTAATTTTTGCCGATTGATTGATATTCTTATAAGTTTTACCATTGGAAACAACTGCAAAGTCTTTTAAGCCTAAATCGATTCCAATTCCATCACCGCTGTTATTGGCAGCCTTCGTATCAGGGACTTCTACAAGAACGGATACATAATATCTGCCAGCCTTAATGGAAACAGTACCGCTTCTGATCTTCCATCCGTCTTTGGTGACAGGAATGTAGCCCTTTTCTTTTAACTTCACCCATCCTAACGTTGGAATATGGATTCTATGTCTTTCACAGGCACAGTCCTTTGGATTATTCTTTACGAAATACATTTTCACATCGGCTCTGCCTTTCTTTTTGAAATTTGGAAAAGCGCTCTGATGGTGAAAAAATCGTGTAAATGCAGTACATGCATTTTCGATCGACTTCTTTACGGCTTTGGAAGATGCATCCTTAATCCATGCTTTATCAGGATTGTCTGGAATAAACTCATTATTCAGCCATACACTAAAGCTTTTGCCGGATACAAACTTTTCGCCGTTGTCGTACAGTTCCTTATTGTGGGCGATATAGAAGTTGTACACATATCGGCAGGTTCCAATCGTTTTATTTATTTTCACTTTCTGTTCGCTGGTTGGATTTATTTCCGTCTTGAAGCTCTTTAGCAATTTCCACATCTCCTTCTATTTGATTTTTATCGTCTTTTTGATTTTTTGTAGACACTTTGGTATAAATAACAATCTGACGATTATCATTTTCTGTGTTGATGCCTTTGAACTGAAGATATTGGTCATAAGTGTAATAACGTCGATCCGTTGGTTTGCGGTTTGCTTTCAAAGTTCCTTCTCTGTCCCACCGCTACAGGATTTTCACAGAAACACCAATGAGTTCAGCAAAATCTTTTGGTTTATAATTTGTGATATTTGAAGTGTTCATGATATTATCTTCATAGGTATATTTAAATACATTTAACTATTGATGTCAATAAAATCAATTACTTAAAATTTCCTCCTATAAAGTTCCTCACCATTCATAAGTATATCATAATACAGCATTACCCGATGCCTATTCTTTTCCAATTCCTGCATTCCATGCACGCATATTACATCATACTGTTGATAATAATTATCCTTTTCATGCAAATCCACTAAGAATAAATTAAAACTTTTCGTTTTATATAATTTTGAGCGGGCAATATCACTGACTACCAATATATCAATATCCGAAGCTTCTTTGCATTCCTCTTTTAAAGCAGAACCAAAAAGATATATATGGCTAATATTCTTACACAATCCTGCCTTTTGTGAAATATTATTAATATACTCTGCTTTGATATCTGCTACCATAATTTTTGTATTAAAATTCGTGTCTATACTAACCAGTCTGCACATAAACTATCACTTCCTTATCATACATTATTATAGCCATTCTAATAAAAACCGTCAATATTTATATGTTTTTTACCTATCAATAAGTAAAATATCGTTACTTTTCACACCCACGCCAAAGTAGTGGGAATCATGCGCCAAAATGCTAAAAGCTTTCGCTTTTTTACTTTAGCATATTGTGTGCAAAATCTGTTATAATTCACACCTCAATAACTTATAAGCTAATAAAAACTGGCATGAGTGTGAATTGTAACAAAATATCAATGCTCCATAAACTTTAAGGGCTGTCACAATCCCAATGTGACAGCCCTTGTTAAAAGGATATTTGTCTTACTTCGCAACAATATTCAAGATTCTGCCCTTAACATAAATTTCTTTCACAATATTCTTTCCTGCTGTCAGGTCGGCGATTGTGGGGATTGCGTGGGCTTTCTCTTTTACGGATGCTTCATCTTCGTCAAGGGCAACCTTAACAGTTGCTTTAACTTTACCGTTAATCTGTACAGCAATTTCCACCATAGATTCTATGGTTTTTGCCTCGTCATATTCCGGCCAGCTCTGCTGATAGATTCTGCCATCCGAGTAGATCATCTCCCAAAGTTCCTCTGTCATATGCGGCGCTACGGGATTGAGCAGTAACAGCAAGGTTGCGTATTCTGCTTTATTTACGCTGTTTGCCTTATAAAATTCATTGACAAGCGCCATCATTGCAGCGATTGCGGTATTGAATTTCAGCCCTTCAAAGTCATTGGATACCTTTTTTATAGTCTGGTGGATTTTCGTTTCCAGTTCTGGACGGTAGCTTTCCCCATCCATCAGCATATCCTGTAATTTCCATACACGATCGAGGAAACGACGGCAGCCTTTTACGCCTTCCATGCTCCATGCTGCGCTAAGGTCAAACGCACCGATAAACATTTCATAGGTACGGAGGGTATCTGCGCCGTACTCGTCTACCACATCATCCGGATTTACGACGTTTCCTCTTGATTTCGACATCTTTTCGCCGTTTTCCCCTAAAATCATACCATGAGAAGTCCGTTTTTTGTAAGGTTCATCGCAGGGAACAAGTCCTTGATCATAGAGGAATTTGTGCCAAAATCTGGAATACAGTAAATGCAGCGTTGTATGCTCCATACCGCCGTTATACCAATCTACTGGCATCCAGTAATCCAGTGCTTCTTTTGCCGCAAATTCTTTGTCATTATCCGGATCAATATACCGCAGGAAATACCATGAAGAACCTGCCCACTGCGGCATCGTATCGGTTTCACGCTCTGCTGCTCCTCCACACTTCGGGCAGGTGGTTTCTACCCAATCATGCATTGCCGCAAGTGGTGACTCACCGGTATCGGTTGGCATATAACTCTCCACCTCCGGAAGACGCAGTGGAAGTTCACTCTCATCAAGCGGCACATAACCGCAGCATGGACATTTCACAATAGGTATTGGCTCGCCCCAATAACGCTGACGTGAAAATACCCAGTCGCGCAGTTTATAATTTACTTTGCGATGCCCAATGCCTTTTTCCTCCAGCCAATTGGTAATCGCCGCTTTTGCGTCCTTTACTTCCATGCCATTTAAAAAATCAGAATTGCAAAGCGTTCCTGTTGCTACATCTGTAAACGCTTCATTCTGTACGTCGCCGCCTGCAACCACCTCAATAATCGGAAGCCCGAACTTCTTTGCGAAATCCCAGTCCCTTGTATCATGCGCTGGAACAGCCATAATCGCACCCGTTCCATAAGACATTAATACATAATCCGATACCCATACAGGAATTTCCTTATTATTTACAGGATTAATCGCAGAAAGCCCTTGAATGCAAACACCTGTTTTATCTTTTGCAAGCTCTGTCCGCTCAAAATCAGATTTCTTAGAAGCCTGCTCACGGTAAGCCAATATCTCTTGATAATTTGCAATTGTATCTTTGTATTTATCTATATATGGATGTTCCGGCGAAATAACCATATAGGTTGCACCAAACAGTGTATCTGGTCTAGTAGTATAAATGGTAAGCACTTCCTCTTTATCTTTCAGTTGGAAATTCACTTCCGCACCCTCAGAACGCCCAATCCAGTTTTTCTGCGAAACCTTAACCTTTTCAATATAATCCACATGGTCAAGACCCTCGATTAATTTATCCGCATACTCCGTAATCTTAAGCATCCACTGTGACTGCATTTTCCGGATAACATCAGAACCACAGCGCTCGCATTTGCCGTTTACCACTTCCTCATTGGCAAGCCCGACCTTGCAGGAAGTGCAGAAATTAATCGGCATTTCCGTTTTATAAGCAAGCCCTTTTTTAAATAATTGAAGAAAAATCCATTGTGTCCATTTATAATATTTTTCGTCTGTAGTATTAACCTCTTTCGACCAATCAAATGAATATCCCAGTGCTTTTAACTGATTTTTAAAATGCGCTACATTATTTTTTGTGACAATCTTGGGATGGATTTTGTTTTTAATTGCGTAGTTTTCCGTTGGAAGCCCAAAAGCGTCCCAACCCATTGGAAACAATACGTTATAGCCCTGCATTCTGCGCTTTCTCGACACAATATCCATTGCGGTATAGGGTCTTGGATGCCCTACATGAAGCCCCTGTCCTGACGGATATGGAAACTCTACCAGCGCATAATACTTCGGTTTGGACTTATCGACACCAACCTGAAAAGCCTCCTCCTGCTCCCAGATACCCTGCCATTTTTTTTCAATTTCCTTTGGTGCATATTCTCTCATAAATTTCCTCCTTCCTAATTTCCTTTGCACAGGGCTGTACAATCGAGTAGTGGAACGTCCTTCTTCACTACTCGCTGTGCCGGACACTCGTCAGCTATGCTGACAACCTTCCTTTGAGTGTCCGTGTGTAATCGAGTAGAGAAGATTCATTTTCTCTACTCGCCGCGCGCCCCGTGCGCCACTTTAGTGGCATATTTCTTCTGCACGGGGCTGTGCATAAAAAAACTCCCCATCTTTATATTATACTATAAAGACGGAGAGAACTTCTATCCGCGGTACCACTCTATTTCAGATTATAAAATCTGCTCTCAAATTCTATAACGGGAATACCCGCCTGCAGCTACTTATCACTTATTGGGATTCATTCTCTGTGATTCATTCTCTGTGATTCCCCAATACATTTTCACTGTGATATATTCACTGCAAGGACTCAAAGACGAGTTCAAGGTTTGTCTATACTGCCTTACACCAGCCGACAGCTCTCTGCAATAGCATACACCTTTACTACTTCTTATCATTGTCGTTGCCATATTTTATGATAAGTCATATTCTAACACACACTCACTAAAAAAGCAACTGTTTTTGACTATTATTCTTTAGAAAACCTTTGCAGCTTTTGTGCATCATCATTTAATTCCTGTACAATCTCTGTCACAGAATCCACCAAACGCGAATTTTCCTCACATGCATTATATGTTTCATTTGCATGTGCCGACACTTCCTCAACAATCGCAGAAATCGTTCGGATATTTTCTACAATATCTGCATTTGCTGTTTTTAACGACTCCACAATATCAAGCAATTCCCGTGTCTGCTCCCCAATATGTTTGGTTTCGCCAGCAATACCATCAAAACTGTCTGTTACTACCTGCGTATTGTTCTCGCTGGCGTGGTTGCTGTCTGTCACAACATCCACGGCCTCAATAACCGATTGTAATTCTTTCTTGATATTCTCAATCAACTTTGTAATATCCACGGTTGCCATTTTCGTCTGATTTGCAAGATTTGAAATTTCACTTGCCACAACAGCAAATCCCTTACCCGATTCACCAGCGCGGGCCGCTTCAATGCTTGCGTTAAGTGCAAGCATTCCAGTACTTCCTGCAATACTGTTAATCGTATCTATAATTGTATTCATCTGATTGGAATATTCCCGCAAGGCGTTCATCTTCTCTAACATCTCTTTGTTTGCAGAAATAGATATATCAACCTGCTGTGACAGGGCATTCATCTGCTGCATGCCTTCCTCTACCCTGCGCTCTGTTTCTGCCATATTCTGTTCTATACCAGCCGTTGATTCTTTTACATTTACAATATGCTGTTGAATCTGTTCTGTACGCAGCATCTGTGCCATAACAGATTCCGCTGTTTCCGTACTGCCTGCTGAAACCTGATTCATGGATTCTCGAATATGAGTAACCGATTCACCCATATGCTTCATTTTCTCCACGACCTCCCCAATTCCAGAAACCATGCTGTTTGATGTACCTAAAACATTTTCCAATAGTGTAGCATTCTCCTGTGCCTGCTGCTCCATAATCTTTAATTTTTCTCCATTTACCTTTTTCACAGCCACTGTTGACATCACCATAAATATCCCTGTTAACAAGAGCGCGGCAACACGAATTTCCAAGTCCGGAATTTCCTCGGCATGATACCCGATAGAAACAGCATAATAAGCAATATAAGCAACATTCCCAAGAATAGCCCCCACACAGATCAAAATACAAAACCGCACATCCATAAATAAAATAATTACCATAAACATCGGAAATGCATAGACAAATGGGGTAACACTATGCGTCGTAAAAATAGCAAATAGATACAAAACACTATATCCAATACCAATAACGTGACGTATAAACGAACTCTCTGGCTGCTTTTGGTATATAACATACTCCGCTATCACTGGAACAACTGCCAATAAGCTAAAAACTGTATAATATCCGATTGTCCTAGAACCTTTTATCAATTCCAACGTATACGCTAAAAAAAGAACTGTCACAATAATTGTATGACCCAATATGGTCATATGGTTGATATACGCCTTCTCTGAATATTTTTTTGCATCTTGATTCATTTATAGTAATCCTCCTCACAATAATATTGAAAATATTGCTGTCGCAAAGGTCTATATGCGCCACGCGGCAAATAGATCTTTTTTCCGTTATCCATATAGACATCCTGTGCATTCAAGCTCTCAACATGTTCCAAATTTATAATATAAGCAGCCCCCACCTTTACAAATTCTTGGTAGTCTGAAAGCATCGCAAAAATTTCTGTTATCGTCATATGCAGCAAAGACTGTGAACCATTTGCATGATACAGGCATTGTGTCTTTCCTTGCGCCTCGCAGCAGACAATATCACTTAGCTGTACCCTGCAAATCCTTCCATCTATCCGCAGCAGCAAATACCGTTTGCGTTCTTCTGCTATATCCTGCAAGAACCTGTCAAGCAGGGAAAACAATACTTTTTCTGAAACAGGTTTCACTAAATATTGGGCAGCATCCACACGAAACGCTTCAAGTGCATGTTCTTTAGACAAAGTAAGAAAAACAAGTTTGCACTCATTGCCCATATTACGCAGCTCTTTTGCTGCATCAGTCCCCATTTTTTTTGGCATATAAATATCCATAAAAATCAAATCTGGCACAAAGCTTTCTTCCCTAACCATATAAAGCAATTCCTCAACACACGAAAAACGCTCTATTACAAGTTCTTGTTTTGGATGTTGGTTCTGATAATTTTTCAACATACTTTCTGCCTTATCCAAATCCGCTTCTTCATCATCACAAAGTGCTATCAGATACATAACCGGTGCCCTTTCTAGCTGGAATGTTCATAATCAAACGAAATATAAACACGCCTTCATCATTTTTAAAGTCATATTCTCCACCATATTCCTGCGCTGTCTTAATAATGCTGGACACTCCGATACCGCCCGTAAATTCTGGCTTAGGCTGCCCCTTTTTTAGTTCTGTTTCCTTTCGGCATGTATTGCTGCAGCAAATAACCAGCTTCCTCTTTTTTCGCTTAATCAAAAGATGGATAAAGCACTCTCGTTCTTCCATATGCTTTTTCACTTCCATACAGCCAAAAATTGCATTTTCATAAGCATTAGACAAAATCGTTACCAAATCAATGTTTGGTATTGCAAGTTCTTTGTCCAGTTCTACATCCAATGTAACTTTTATCTGCGCTTTTCTTGCCTTTCTTGTGTAAGCAGAAAGAATGTTGTTGACCGCTGTATTCTCACAGATAGCCTCCACCATATCCTTATCTGTTTCCTTTTCATACTCCTTTAAATACAGCAGTAATTCACCAATCTGCCCCTGCCTGGCATACTCTGCAATCACCGCGTTATGATGCCTTGCATCGTGACGGATACGCCTGCTAGCTTCCACGGATTCTTCCAAAAGCTCCATCTGCCGCTCCAATAACCTATGGTTCATCTGCATTAGTTGGTTTTCCTTCTGATATTCCTGCTCTCTGCCAATATGAAGATAAAGTCGAAACACCAAAAACTGCAAAGAACCAGTTAGGAAAAAATTAATCATTATTTGCAAAAGGCGATATGGTGTCTGCTCTAGTTCTAGCTGATTTGGATTCAAAATAAAACTAATCCCCCATAAAAGGCTCATTGTCATAATCACTGCGCTAAATCTATCCAGCTCATTCTCTACATAGATACCAAATGCTTTAATAGAATCTTGTAGCTTATTTTTAATAAAAAATGCCATAAATGATATCAAGACAATACGCGTAATAATATCAGCCCATACATTCCCATCAAAAAAGATCATTGCAACTTCAATTCCGCCTATCAGAAATACTGCCAGTAAATAGTAAATTAGCGCCAGTTTATACACCGACAAATAAATTGGATCACTGCTCATACAGATGGAAAATACCACAAAACAAACATATAGCAAAAATGCTACCATCCTCACACAATTTTCCCAATCCATCACATACCATATACTTGCTGGTATTAGTGCAGCAATACAAAAAACAGCGTAACAAACTACTGCCTTTCTTCTTTCATACCGCGGCTCGCTTATCAGGAAAAATAGTAAACTTGTCCCTACAAGACTAATTGCGAACCGCAATATTGCAATATACACAGAACCTCCTAACATACACTCCCCCTTATATTTTTATATACAAAATTATGCTGCCATTTCATATTATACGAAGCATCGAAAAGACTGACGCTAAGTATAACCATTTACACACAGCAGCACAAAGAAAAATTGCCGCTTTGCGGCTGGCGCAGCTACACGGCAAATCTTTCTGCCATGCAGTATAATAGTATATTTAGGCAAACTAGTTTTTACATTATATCATAACAAAAAAGCACAATATCTGTTTCGGTGTATATTGCACTTTTTTTGACATATTTTGTATATAGATTTTTTATATTGCGATATTTTAATTTTGGTATCTTATTCTTTGACATTCGCCTGATACAATTTCTGATATGCTTCTAAGCGTCCGTTTGCAAACGCTTCTTTAAACTTCTGTGCCACTGCCTTGTCACGAAGCCATGCAGTCAACAGCGGAGAAAAGCGCCTGCCCTCCAAAGAAATTGCTTCTTGCACTGCTTCATCAAATGTTTTCTTAACACAGCCATACAGCCAATCGATCTGCATAACATTATCAAACCAATCCACCAAGCCAATCACATCGACGATCTGCCTGTATGGGCATTCCAAACGCTGATAGGTTTCCGGATACCCCTGTGATCCATCATACCAGCTATGATGCCCCAGCGCCGCTGCTGCATAATGACAGGTTGATTCGTAATCGCTAAGGCGCGCCTCCCCTACCACGGTATGCAAATGTGCTATTTCATACTCCTGCGCAAACCACTGTCTTGCGGTCTGCGAATACAGGCTCATAAAATTAATTTTGCCCACATCATGAAACAGGCCGCACTCCATTGCATACGTCCGCACATACTGTTGTTTCTTTTCTGGGTCAAGAATCGCACGAATATGTGCAATATCATCGAAAAACGTCGGCTCCTCCTCCATAATCACTGCACACAATGCAGATGCCGCTGCACCGACTACCCATGAATGCACATAGATATCTGGTGCAAAGCGTATCATAATTTTTTGTTGAAACATCCCATAAGTAATACCGTGCTGTATTTCTATAAAAGCCGTTGAAAGCTGACGCAAAAAATAGAAAATCTGCTCGTTTTTCCCCGCTTCTGGAAAAATATCCACATAATCCAAAACACGCTGGTACAACCCTTCTAAATATTCTTCCCGTCCTGCTAAATACTCCGGATATTCCCGCAGATATTGGCTGTAGAATGCGGGAAGGGAAATGATTCCATACATACTTTCTGAAGAAAAATCGGTGCTGTCAGCTGCGTCCATCAATGTTTCCATATTTGCAAGCAATTCCTCTAACACAGATAATCCACAGTAATACTCTGTTGCAAAACAAGAAAACGCTGATTTTACTGGCAACGTTGCATTTCTTTCTTTTGCATCTGCAATCTGTCTTTCATAGACAATATGTGCCGACTCCATAATATCCGCAACATCCTGTGAAGTCATATCGTTTTCTCTGCTGTAAGAAATACTTGACGACATTTGCTGGTGCGTCATATAGATATACCTTTCCCACGGAAGTTCCGGTGCCTTTTCTTGATACCCTTCATCCTGCAAAATCTGTAAAGTCTGCCTTACCCGCCGGATCTTTTCACTTGCAGATTTAAACTGTCCCAAAGATGTATTTGCTCGCGAACGAAAAATATAACCCCTTGTTTCATTGTCGTCAATTTCATCAAAATATTTTAAATATGCCGCCGCTTCCGCAAAGCAAAGCCGCATCTGCGACATATATTTCTCGGATTTTGCATAATCCAACCCTACCATCTTGCCGCACATATTATGCAATCCCATTCCCAGCCAGTACAATTCGCGTATAATGGTATTTCTATCCTTAGAAAGACGTGCCCTGCTTAACAATGCCTTGTGAATCTGACAAAACAGCCCTCCATCTAATTCATTGCGCCCACTCAGCAATTCATTGGCGAAACTATACAGTTCCTCCAACTGTTCGGCATTCGCATCCAATAGATTATCCAATAATGGAAACAATTCTTCGCGCAGCAAATACATATTGCGCTCTATCTTCTCTTTTACCTGCTGCCTATCCTGCGCAAGCGCCTCCTGATACGTTGCAAAAGAACATCCCGCCAGCCTTTTACGCGCAGTCAGAATATGGATATCTTTTAAATTGGAAATATATTCTTCTTGATATGGCTGCATTGTTACTCCTTTCTTGCCTGAAACTGTCTGCGCAGGATATCATGCAGTCGATCCATATCCACTGGCTTAGAGCAGTGTTCATTCATACCCGCTTCCTGTGCCATACGAATATCTTCAACAAAAGCGTTAGCAGTCATTGCCACAATCCAGACACTTTCTGCATCCGTTCTTTTCATCT
>Ga0224740_10154_pt1 | contig 17728 bp, 22 predicted proteins | sample LIM_E_Water_Bulk_FD_161634 | JGI IMG/M metagenome (GOLD analysis project Ga0224740, IMG submission 161634) | Enriched cells from gastrointestinal tract of the lab mouse from Pacific Northwest National Laboratory (PNNL), Richland, Washington... | ecosystem: Host-associated > Mammals > Digestive...
TATCGGAAAGGCTGGAGGAAAGCGTCTGATAATAAGAGGAAATCTCTTCTTTTTCCCACTGTTGATAGGTTGCCGCATCTTTATAAAAGGCTGCCTTAAAAAGTAATACAATAAAAGGAAGCTGTGCATATAAAATAGCAAGGCACATGCAGGACAAACCACAAAAGGTAACGGCCATGGAAAAGGGCTTCTCATTGTGCAGCAGCTTATATCTCAATATCCCAATGCTGTTTTAAACACATCCATTTATCAGTCCATGTACATTCAGTGCCTGAATATCTCTTAAACACTATACCAGTAAATTCCTTTTCCACGGGTTAAGGGATTATTCTTTCTTCCGTGTTAAGAAAATTCCGATGATTGCACCAATAAGGATAACCGGCGCCGCTCTGACAAAGAGCCACTCAAATGAGTGCACCGCCACTCCGAGAACGGCGGTTTCAGGATTACTGAAATCCCAGTCTAAGTAAGGACTTTCTAATACGGATAAGACTGCAAAATTGCTGCCGTGGCTGCACCCAATAAGATAAAGAGCCAATGCAGCATTCTCTTTCCCGCGGCTTTTCTTTGTGCAAGCTGTAAGTTTATCACCTCCAGTTTTGCGGAAATCGCCTTTAAGTCATCAACTTCCGACTCCATGACGTTTTCTCCAAGCAACGTACTCACCGGTGTTTCAAGCACTTCCGATATGGCGATCAACATATCGGAATCGGGAACCGACAATGCCTGCTCCCATTTAGAAACCGTTTGCCGCACGACGTTCAGCCTGACAGCAAGCTCTTGCTGTGAAAGTCCTTTTGATTTTCTGATAGTTCTGATATTTTCGTTGAGCATCAGGGACTGCCTCCTTTCTTTCGGTTGTTACCATTATGGTAGGCAGAACTGCCCGTTGCCGCAAGCAACGCAAAGTAACATTTTCAGAAAACGGCAATTTTGCATAGTAAAAATATATATTTAACTCCAAAAACCATTTTTTAACAGTCCGCTATTTGGTCAAAACAAACTCAACTGCTGATATGTTTCTTTTTCACTCCGTGCTTTCTGCAGATTCTTGAAATGGACTCCCAGCAGTTCTTTCGCCCCCTCCCTGGAAAACAGCCATTTCTCCATATCTTCCCTGTTTAGTATAAGCGGCATACGATGATGCACTTTTATCATGCACCCTTCCGCTTCACGGGTAAGGACCGTAAACCTGTCTCCTGTGGGATCTCTATGATAGATTCCCGCCAGATACAGAATATTATCCGGTGCAAAAAACTCATACTTTTCCTTCTGCTTTGCACCGATCTTTTTCCATTCGTAAAATTTGGCAGCGGGAACCAGACAGCGCCTTTCCTCAAAATCATGTCGGAACATCGGCCTATCCCGCACTGTCTCCGACCTTGCGTTGAAAATCAGCGTTTTCTTCCCGTATGCTTCATACCCCCACTTCAATGCCTCCGATACCATCCCCTGATGATCCGCCCGCAGAATCAGCGCAGAGTCGGACGGATGCACATCGCCCGTCACCGCCGATTCTCTGTCTATCTTTCCGGCAATCTTTTCTATCTCTCTCATCGTGTCATCATCTACATAAAATACGCCGCACATTTTCAGCTCCCATTTTGTTCCGGTCAATGCGCCCAATCGCTTTCCGCTTCCGGTTTCCGGCACATTTATATCTATCCTTAATATTACCCCGCTGCGCATCTTTTTATCCGGACCTCCGCTCATGCAGATAACTTAAAATCTAATGATTTACCTTCGCAAAGGGGCAACGCCGCCCGATACATTGATTATTTTGTGCGGAATATCTGCAGATAATTTCCGGTTTCTCCATTCTTACGTTAAAATTTTCTGCCGTAAAATCGATTGCCGACAGTATAGATAAATAAGAATCCCTTTTACAGCACCGCGGTCCGCCAATCTGCCCTATTTTGTCAAGCGATTTTGCCGTCATCCGGTGTGAAAGACCGAACGGTTCCTCCGTCAGGGGCGTAGATTCGGAAATGATAGAAACAAACATTCCCGTGCTGATACCTGCTCCACAGGCTCCCCAAAAACCGCAGGCGCCTCCGGGAACACTCTTGCCGCGATTCATCATTTCCGCCAACGATGTCTCCAAATTTATATTTCCGCCGGCGTTTTTATAAGCTGTCAAAAGCGCCGCCCCGACCATAACATGATGCTCCGGCCCATGCATATGACAAAATGGCATTGCCATCATTTTTTCGATAATTTCCACCGGATTCTTCGATGTCTCAGCCAGACACAAACCTATCACCGTATCCATGCCCGCAGTATGGCATTCATTGCAGACATAATGGCCATGCATGCACCTGGTCTTGCTGTGTTCTTTCTTATGACATACCGCACACTCCATAAGTTCATCCTTCTCAAGATATGCAAGGGGTGCGCCGCAGATGAAACATTCTTCTTTCATCACTGCCTCCATAGTCTTTTGTTTCTGATATGTATATCAAAGTTCCCCGGCCTTCCGTTACTGATACTCTTTTCTTAACACTTCATGTGGGGCTTCAATTTCATTCGCAATCGTGTGTTCCGTCAATTCAGACAGAAGTTTTATCTTCGCATTGACAACAGGCCTCATACAGTTCGGAACATGTTCCTGATGAGCCCTGTGAATTGCCACACATTCCTTGCAGTTGCCATGATAGCGGCAGGCTTTCCTGCATGGGCAATGGTCTTTATCCTTAAATTCCTCTCTGAAAGCGGAAGCAAATTCTTCCTGCAGCCGCAATCCTTCCTGCCTGTTTCCTTTGTGAAATTGCTCCATCGCATCCAATTCTTTTTGATTGCCCTCAATAATCATCCGTATATCCTCCTCCGAAGTCATTAAACGCCTCTATCTTCCTGCTAAACAGAAATCCCCTCAAGCCTTCGATCTTTAATCCGGCTGTTGTCCATCATGGGCTTTCCATTGGCACGCAATTATCTTCATATCAGTAAAAACAGCTTTAAATGAAGAATCTTCCGGTGAACAGGCATAGATGCCAAACTTAATTTTTCCACCACCTTTATTCATATGGCAGATCCGCATCTGGCTGAAACTTATGCCGTCCTCAGAACATTCTATACAATAATCATCTTCACGGCGGCTAAAGCGGTACCACATGGATTTCATTGCGGCGGGAATCGCTGTGGTCGCCCAGTCCGAATAGCCTCCATTCGTCACGACACTGCCCAAATGCTGAAAATCGCCATTCTCATACTCAACGGAACCTTTCAGCCAGTTTTCACTGTCCAGATACATAACAACGCCGCACTGGTCAAACCGATGACAGCTTTCGGAAAAATCTGTTTTTACTACGAAACTAAAAAACTTCTCATCCGTTTCCATTTGTAAAACCGGCGCATTATCATTCTGAAAATGGTAATATGTCCGCTGCCATAGATCAGTGTGAGGTGCGGTGACAATTTCCACTCTATTGTCATCTATATGAAAGCTCTTCGGCTCTCGTATCCACTTAAAATCTGTTATATTCATAGTATCCTCCTTCATAATTTCCGACTATCCTACTGATATCATACCACGCCCACACCTATATTGCCATTTATTCTTTCTCCCGCATTCACAAACCCATCTATTGAAAAGATTAAAGCCGTATGATAGAATAAGGAACTATTAAATTGACAAATCAGTTATTATTAAGTCCAGCTAAGAAATGTCAATAGGTAAAATGAAAAATGTTGAAAAAGATTTTTTCAAGTAGTTGAAGTAAAAAAGGGTAACTTTAATAAGCCCACTGATGTGGAAATTTTAATGATACATAAGAACTTGTTAAGCTGCGTTCTGTACCTTATCCGGATGCGCTGCCAGATACCGCTCACAGTGTTCCTGAGGAGTAATGATCTCAAATGGTTTATTATCCCGGAGCATGGCAAAAATGATGTTGCAGATTTTATGCATGACAGCTCCGACAGCCACGTTCTTCTTCTTGCTTTTGCATTTGTCGGCATAATAGCGGTGGATAACCGGATTTACAGGTGTTTTTGCCCCTTTATCCACCTTAAGGTTATTGAGAGCCACCATATGCAGGATACGCCTGGCAAGGCTGGAACCCCTCTTGGACATGTGGACTTTGTCCCCATTGAACTTGCCAGACTGCTTTACGGCAGGATCCAGGCCGAAGTAAGCATAGAGCTTCTTTTGGGAAGGAAACAGGTCAAAGGAACCCATTTCAGCAATCAGTACAACCGAACTGAGAAAACCGACGCCGCGCAGGGACTGGAGAAGGAGGATACGGTCATAGACGGGTGTTCCTTCCAGCTTATCAACAACCTTATGCAGTGCCCCAAGGATACTGTCCAGATGCTCCTGGTATTCCCGGTAGGTTTTGATATACAGCCGGATCCGGAGTGCATTGCTTTGAAGCGCACGTCCAAAAACAGCGGCATCCTTTGCGGCGGTGCATATAGCATCATATTTGGCAAGGGCATACTTTTCCCCGAAGCGTGCTGTGGAACGGATCATTTCCACCACCAGTTCCTTTGGTGCGGTGAGAAAATCCTGCGCAAGGGGATATGTGTCCAGAAGTTTTAAGGAAGTCAGGGTGGTGATCTTGCTGAACACCTTCTGGTATGCTGGGAAAGATACTTTCAGTTCCGCCGTGAGCTTCAGCACGATAGCGGACTGCAAATCCTTGTAATAATAGTAGTCCCGTACCAGGTTGCGCAGGTCAATGACCTCATCATCTGGGATGATGGAAGTCTTAAGGGATGCATCCAACCCGACCTTGGCAGCTTTTTTAGAATCAAATTTATCATTATGCAGTTTCCTAATGTTCATATTTGTGCTATTCTTAGTAATGATAGGATTAATGACCGAGCAGTCAAAACCCTTATCGCGAAGGAAGCACAGGAGCGGGATATGGTAGATCCCGGTGGACTCAAGGAAGCAGCGGCTTTCAAGAGAATACGTCTCTTGTGCTTCCTTTATTTTTGCGACGGCAAGTTCCCGGGAGTGGGAATCGGAATGTACGATCTTAAAGGGTTTCCCGATAAGAGTGCCATTAGGGAGCATGATGGACATCCATGAGAAGTCTGCCCCGACATCAAGCCCGACTGAGAGGTAGGGGATGTTTTCGAGCATCCTAAGTACTTTTTGGTATTTCATAGTTTTATCCTTTCCGGCAGGTATCCATTTCCAGAAGGTGGCTACACAACCTAGAGGCTTATACAGGTATAGCCTGAGGCTTCCCAACCAGCTAAAACATAAATCACCACCGAATGGACGGACAGACTTTCTAAGAGGTTTCACCAGCGAGAAGGCTGGTTCCCAAGGAGAATACGTCAATGATCCTGCCTTCAGTGATTATACCTCTATATTTTGTCTGGCGCATTAAGGAAACCTCAGACAAGGTAAATAATGTTGTCTTATAACTTCTGATGGAGGGGGGAATTCCTCCTTCCGTTATATCTATATTGATTTATTAGATTGGACTTTGTAACTATTAACCAGTAGTCATTCTTGACTACACCATTATTATACTAGGAGAAATACATGAAAATCAGAAAAACAGCACCATCACATATAGCAACTGCCATGATCTTATCGGCAGCTTTCCTCCTGGCAGGCTGTGGAAGCAATACACCAAAAGAAACAGCACCTGATGTACTTGAGGAAGAAACCTCAAATAATGAAAGTTCAGTGCCGGAAAATGACAGGGAAATAGAAGAAGAAAACCAAAATAAAGACATAACAAACGAAAATGATGTGGCAGACAATCAAAAAGCCCCATCTGAAAACATGAATATTTACAATGATGTTCTGACACAATACAGCGACATGGTTCAAAATGACTTTTACGTTAATCTCCGGGATTCGGATAGCTATGAAAGCAGTTTCGGAAAGGACATCGGGCTGGAAATCCGCACACATAAACAGGATATTTATTATACATTTTATGATATAGATGGAAACGGAACACCGGAACTTATTATTGCAGGAGGAGAAAATGCCGTATCAAATCCCACCTTCTCCCCCTGGAATTATGATTTATACGGGTATGACGGAACTAATGTGGTTCATATTTTCCCGGAAATGGAGTTCGGTTACAGAACAAATTTTTCGCTTTATGAGAATGGAGTGATTGAAGTGTTTTACAGTAACAGTGCTGCGGAATCCTGCGTCGATTTCTATAAAATAGGCACTGACGGATTTACTCCCGAACTAATTGATTCCTTTGCCGCAGTTGCTCATTTAGAAGGAGATGAGCCTGTATTTACCTATTCTCAAAATGGGAATGAAATTACGGAAGAAGAATATAATGCCAACATTCAAAGCTACGAAATTGCTCTCACAGCATTAGATTGGATACGGATTCAATAAACATACCATGCTGACATTTTTAACTTTCATTTCTTTTTTCTGTTTATGCTCTTACCGTAACGCAGGGGAGCGGACACTTTCCTGCCACTCCTCAGGGAACGGGTTCCGGAACAGCCGCATCATCTCTTTCAGAGACAACCGTCCCGGATCAGTGCCAGATTCATCAGGAGTCCGGCCACTCTGCCGTTCCCTTCACATACTCTGCAAGCGTTCTTTTTTCACAATACCGAACAGCCAGTACGGAATATCCTAAAGCAACCACTACAAGAGACGCAAAGAAAATAAGCATAGGCAGTAACGGGAATGTATAGTCCAATTCCCCTAACAGCCCAATCTGACTGAATGCCCGACACAAAATATATCCGAGAACAGTACCGATAGTCAAAGTAACAGCCATTGTTGCCAATACATAGTGAAAGGATTCTGCCCACAGCATTTTTGACAGTTGTTTATCAGACAGTCCGACAGAGCGCATAATGCCAAATTCCTGCTGTCTTGAAACAAAATTAGTCATAAGCGTATTGATCAGATTGATCAGTGCAAAGATGCCGATAAATACAACCAGTACATAGGCTGCTCTCATCATAATTTTTAATGCCTCTTCAAAAAAAGAAATCATTTCATTGATGCTCCGTACTTCCATTTCCGGGTTAGTACCACAGATTTCATAAATGATATCTTCTGCCTGAGAAATATTTTCTAAATCCGTATGGCATAACAGTTTAGAATTAAAATTTGATGTGCCAGCTTTAATCACGTTCAATAAATCCTGTGGTACAAAAATATAGTATCCCCCATAAAGTTTATCCGGCAATTTGGCGGTTGCCATTACCTTAAATGGAATCTTTTCTCCCCCGTCAGTCTCTATTTGAACAATATCCCCTACCACAGCTTCATAATGTGCAAATGCTTTCACCATGCCGGCAGAGTCATCAATTATGATTCCATGTTCCGTGACCAGCTTGTCGTAATCCAACGTTCCGTTTAACAGAGCACCCTGACGGCTTTCGAGATACTCTCTTGAAAGCCCCACTATTTCATAATAAGGCTGATCCTCCACATTGACATTATCAGGAAAGAACATATTTGCAGTGCAGCTTTGAATAGACAGCATATCCCCAATCATTGCCTGCTCAGTTAGTTTCGTGAAAAGTTCCTGATTTAACGGGTTATTTTGCTGTAATTTATCAGCCACCGGAACATACGGGGTAAATGTATCCCAAGATGGAGACAGAGATACTTCAAATTCATAGCCGTATAATTCCTGATAAGCCATAGCCACCGGATTTATAGACATCATTATGGTAGATGCACACATGAGGAAAATCCCTGTAAAACCCAATGAAAATAATGTTAGGACAGTCCGTTTCCTGTTGCGGGAAAAATGAATCCCTGCAAGGGAATAGGGTGTATCTTGCGGTGAAGCTTTTTTGTACTGCCAAGTTTCGCAACATCTGTTGTTGTTGTAATTCTGACTGCCTCTACCGGAGAAACTGATGCGGCGATCCTCACAGGCTTGCGTATGGACAGCCTGACTGTTATTTCCATAACGAGGGCGGTAATAACCGCAAATTTGACCGTATTCGGTAAATACCATCCACCCGGAATAAGCAGATATCCAATGATACTGCCTATGACTATACCCAAAGGGACAGACAGCAGTGACAATTTCCGGCTTTCCTTACGCACAAGACGCTTCATCTGTTTTTGGGTAATACCGACAACGCGTAAGCGCCCATACTCCTTCACCTTCCCTGTGACAGATATATAAAACAGGCTGTAAATAACCGTAGAGCAGGCAATAACAATCAAAATACTGACCAGCACAGTGGTAAGCATGTTACCGGATGCATTATCAAAAGTACTAAAGTAAGAGGAACTGAATGCAATATCCGCTTCATCAAAACCATAAGGCTCCATACGGTCAAGGATATACTGTTTTAATTCATCCGTCCCCATAACCTCACTTCCAGCCATCCGTATCAGTGCCGAATAAGGGATGTCCATACCCGAAAACCAGGATTCCAAAAGTGTCTGTGAAACCAGAACTTCGTATGAACTGTTTGCATCCTCATCCTTTATCAGCCCGCAGACCGTATATTCTGAAGGAACCTTTTGCCCCAATTCAAGGGTAACTGACTGTCCCAGCGCTGGTTCTAACCCCTGCTTTTCCAGATAAGATACCGGAATGGCAATTTCTGTTTCCGCCTCCGGCAGCCGCCCCTGTGTTAATTCATGAGAATACATCAGGAACGCCGCTTCATCATAATATGTTACACTCAGCCTGTCCTTTCCAATCCGCAGTTCCTTCAGCGGCATAACAAGCGATAAGCCTGTCTGATCAATAGCTTCATCTTCTGATAAAGCGGCGAACTGCTCCGGATTCACATAGAGCACTGCCGCCTGTAAACGTCCCCGGTAAAATTTTCCGGTCTGATAACTGCCGCCGAAAACATAAAGAGCGAGTGACATCATAAGGCAGGAGGCAAACGCAATCGTTGTAATGATAAAAATATTGCGGCGTCTGTCAGCCCAGATGCTTTTGTCCGCCAGACTGCTTATTATCTTATTTGAACTTGCCGTAAATAATGAAATCACTGCACTATCCCCTTATCCCATGATCCTGCCGTCTTCAATCCTGATGATGCGATCTGCAAGAGAGGCAATGTCCTGATTATGGGTGATCATTACGATAGTCTGGTTAAATTTCCCACCCGTAAGTTTTAAAAGCCCCAATACATCGGCACTGCTCTTGCTGTCGAGATTACCGGTAGGTTCATCCGCAAGGACGATTGCAGGCTTGGTGATCAGCGCCCTTGCGATTGCAACACGCTGCTGCTGTCCTCCGGAAAGATTGTTCGGCATACTTTTCAATTTATCTTCCAAAGCAAGTATATGGATCACTTCATCCGCAAAATTCCGGTCTACGGTACCTCCGTCCAGCTCCACAGGAAGTACGATATTCTCATATACATTTAAAATCGGAACCAGATTATAATTCTGAAAAACAAACCCTATATTTCGTCTGCGGAAAATGGTAAGCTCCTCATCGTTCATTTTGGAAAGTTCTTTCTCATGGACAATGACCGAACCGGAAGTCGGGGTATCCAGACCGCCGACCATGTGCAATAAAGTTGATTTACCGGAGCCGGAAGTCCCGACTATAGCAACAAATTCTCCCTTATTGACAGATAAATCCACATCATCCACCGCACGGGTGATGTTAGGCTCTTCCCCATAATATTTTTTCAAATTTTTTGTCTGCAAAATCCGCATAGTGATCTGCCTCCTGCTGTTTTTATTTCCACATCATTCTGAACAACACTGTTATTTTCATTATAAAATGGAAATGTTGCAGAAATCTTAACAGCATTACAGAGGAATAAATATCTCAAATTTACTTCCGGAATTAACAGTAGAATTTACTAAAATATAGCCATGCTGGAGGGTAATGATCTGTTTGCACAGATACAGACCAATACCATTTCCCTCCGATACATTTGTATCTCCACGCCAGAACCTTATGAAAATATTGGACAGATCTGCAGGCGGGATTCCAATACCCGTATCTTTGATTGAAATTTTGACATACTTTTCTGTCCTGTTAAGCAGTATAGTGAGTTTCCCGCTTCCCGGTGTATATTTAATAGCATTTTCCATTACATTAAACAATGCTTCACTTGTCCATTTGGGATCGTGCATGACAATATAGTCTGTTGAATTGTCATAATACACCTCTATCTCCTTCCTCTCCGCAGGCACAAGTATCCCTTCCAGCGCTGACAGTATCGTCCGGCTAATGGAGGCCTCCCTGGGGCGTATCTGAATCAATCCGTTTTCAAGCTGTGATGTTTTTAATAATGCCCGAATCAAAAAGTCTATTTTGTCCAACTGCTTCCCCTGCTTTTCCAGATAATCCTGATATTCTTCCGGCGAAATACCCGGCTGCTTTAATGTTTCCTGTAAAAGATGCAGATTAGTGAGCGGCGTCTTTAGCTGATGTGAAATATCAGAAACAAAGGATTGTACTTTATTTTTTTCACTTTCTATTGAACTTTGCTGCATCTGCAAGACATCATATAAGCGGTTCAACTGATGATATATCTGTGAAATATGGGTATCGTCAATATGATTAAAGTCTGGGACAGCTTCCCTGTTCATCATCTTATCCATCATGACAAACAGGTTCGTAAAAAAATCTGAAAAAGTTCTTTTTATTAAAAGCCAGGCCATACAGATAAACAGAATAAAAGTAAGCTGTGAGAATATAAGGATCGCCATACTGCTTCTATTAACCGAAATAAAAATAAGCACCAGGTTTACTATCAGGATGCCGTAAAGCAAAATTTTAACAGCCGCAAAATACTTTTTGTTCTTCATTTTATCCCCCCAGTACTAATGCCATTACCGGCTTATTCATCTGCAATCCACATATAACCTGTGCCGTACACCGTCTTAATGTATCGGTGATCCGCGGAATCAATTTTCCCCCTGATCCGGCTGACCATGCTGTTAAGAGATGATTCCTCCACATAATTCCCACGTCTGTCCCATACCACATCCAGAATTTTCTCCCTTGTAACTATATGTCCTGAATTTTTTACCAGCAGTTCAAGAAACTTAAATTCCAAAGGAGTTAATTCTATCGGTTCGTCCGCTGTATAAGCAGTTAAAGCGGCAAAATCTATCCGCAGATAAGAATCGGAATAAATCATCCCATAGAATTCCTTTTCCATCCGGTTTGTGACAGCCGCTATCTTTTTCAGCAGGACAGGGAGGGAAAAAGGCTTGGTCACATAATCATCAGCTCCCATATTGTAGCCTTTTAAAATATCGCTTTCCAGATCCTTTGCCGTAAGGAAAATGATTCTGGTATCTGTTGAAATCTGCCGGATTTCTTCACAGACAGCAAAACCCTCACCGTCAGGCAGTGTAATATCCAGCAAAATAAGGTCAAACTTCATCTTTTTTATTTTTGTAACAGCATCTTCTTTTGTATATGCAAATGTGGTATGATACCCGTTCTGATTCAGATGCCGGATCAGCGTTTCGCTTAAAGTTCGGTCGTCTTCCACTAACAATATCTCTTTCATAATAATTTCCATTCTTCTCTTATCTGTTTTCATTTTTGTGGTTTTTTAATTTGATTTACGTGGCCGTTCCCTTTCCCGTACCAAATCACTCTTCTTTTCTCCAAAATGTTTCAATCTCTTTCAATTCGTCTGCCGAAAGAATATCCTGCCGCAACAAGGTTGACACTAAGTTTTTCACATTCCCGCCATAGACTTTATCAAGAAAACTGTTGGTCTGCATGGTCTGATATTCCGCTTCTGTTACCGCAGCCACATACTCATTCTTCCTACCGATTTTTTTGACTTTCAAAAACTTTTTTTCGCCTAATCGGGAAAGCAGCGTGAGTACGGTGTTGTTCTTCCATTCGTTTCTGTCTTTTTCCAATTCCTCCATAATGACGGAATATAACGCCGCCCCTCCATTCTTCCAGATGATTTTCATCAGTACGAGTTCGGATTCGGAAATTTGCTGTGCCATATTGCCCTCCTTTTATCTCAACACTTTGTAGGTATAAATCCATCTTAACACCATGTAGGTAATAATGCAATATCCTAAAAAAATTATTTGTTTTTCTACCAAAAAACTTCCGAACAATTTGTCCGGAAGTTCTATTCCATATTGTTTTATCATCCTGAAATTACTCCCGAATAAAATTAAAGTCACTTGTATGGAAAAACACTTTCTATGTAAAAAATATGATATTTATCGGTTTTCTTTTCCCTCATTTGGCTTAAAAAGTGATTTGAAAAGTATCTTGAAGTTATTCGGCTGGACGCATATAATTATACTGATAGAGATTAGAGAAAGGGTGAATGAAGATGTTAGAATATATTTCTGCCCCGGAAGCGGCGAAAAAATGGGGCATTTCAGAAAGACGGGTACAGAAGCTATGCGAAGAAAACCGCATACCCGGCGTGGCAAAATTCAGCCGTATGTGGCTGATACCAAAGGACGCGGAAAAACCCGCTGACGGGAGATTTAAGAAACGGGGTGATCGTGTTGATAAGAATTGCGATATGTGATGATGAAATTGGTACTTGCTCTGATATTGAAAACATGATTTTAAATTATGCTAAACTTCAAGCATTGCAGATAGATACAGAGGTATTCTATTCAGGAGAAACCTTGTTCAAAACAATAGAAAACAAAGATAAATATGGGTTGATATTTCTGGATATTCAACTTTTACAACTTGACGGTGTTCAAGTCGGAAAGCAGATAAGAGAAAAACTTGGAAATGAAAAAATCAGTATTGTGTATATTTCTTCTAAAGAAACATATGCAATGAGCTTGTTTCAAGTTAGACCGCTTGATTTCCTCATAAAACCCATTACGCAAAAAAACGTTAATGAAACCATAGATAAATATATACGGCTGAACAATCTTATAAAGAATGATTTCTTCTTTCACATAGGGAAATCTATACAGCGGCTATATTTAGATGAAATTATTTATTTTGCTTGTAATGGAAAGAAGATAGAAATATATACCCAAGCGGGCGTAACAACCTTTTATGGAACTATGCGGGAAGTGGTAGAACAAGTGGACGGAAAAGGATTTTGGACAATCCATAAATCATATATTGTAAATGCTTCCTATGTTTCCATTTACCAATATAACGCTGTTCAAATGACAGACGGGACTGTTTTACCAATAAGCCAAAAATATAGGAAACCTATGAAATCTTGTCTGACAGAACTTTATCGAAAGGGGTATGTTTATTGCTATTATCTTACGTTGCAATTTTTGTGATTGACGCGATACATATTTTTTTGCTTATGCGATTTTGCACAAACTGTATCGGAACATACCGTACTAATAAAAAAATTATAGGGATTATTTTTGCAGTCTTTTTTATAGTTAGCTGCTATTTAAGACTTCTTCCTGTTTCAAAAAAATTTTCTGCTGCGAATACAACTTTGCTTTTATTTGAAATTCTATTTTTACTTGCTGCGGTATTTCTTTTTCAAGGAAAGACTGCTATACGCCTTTCTGTTGCTCTGCTATTGCCAATCTTATATTGGGGATTAAACCAGATTATATTAAAATCCTGTTTTCATAGCACTTTTGTAGAAAACAAGCAATGTTTAATAAGCACAGGAATAGCAGCTTCGATATTTTTCATTCTGGAAATTGCATTAGAAAAATGGAAAAAATCGAAAAGGGAGCAGGAACGGGAAATTTTAGAGCAAGAAATTCGTATGTATGAAAATCAGTTTGAAATTATAAGGCAATCTCAAATAAATACACGTTCTCTAAAACATGATATGAAACATCATCTTAAAATGTTGTCTGATCTGGTATCCTCCGGAGATAAGGACGCTGCACTTAAATATCTTTCAGACATGGGAGCATTTATGGATAATTCAGAGGAATTTATTTCATCTGGTAATGAACGTATTGACAGTATTTTAAACTATATGATTGAAAAAGCAAAAAAAGCGAATATTCACATAACTTGGAAAATCCAAATACCAGAGCAAATTGAAATTTCAACATTTGATATAAACGTGATTTTAAGTAATTTAACCTGTTGTGCTAATTCTTTGTAGGAATACCCAAAGCGTCCGAAAGCGCAAAGATACCCTATGCCTGAAAAGCAGCTGCTTTGATGCCTTGAGAATCAGAAGACAAGCCGCTTTATCTGAGCAAGCTCGCAGTCCTCGCCAAAGATGCTGTTTAATACCATGCACAAGTTATATGCAAGGATTTTGTTCACAAGACGTGTGCACAACCCCTGAAAGCTTTTGGCAAGCACACGTTCCGCATTCAGCTGTTCGGTCAGCTGAGAGAATACAGTCTCCACGCGTCTGCGCAGCCTGAATATCAGCTGCCGTACAGGCCTGGGCCAGTCCGTCCTGCTGTTGGAGCGCCTGAGCGCCATGAGGCATATCCCCTGTCCTGACATGTCCTCCACCAGGGCCTCGCCGATATAGCCCTTGTCCCCCAGCACCACCAGGCCATGCTGCCCATCGACCAGATCCCGCAGCCCCTCCCTGTCGTCCGTGGATGCGGGCGTGATCTCGAATGCGGTGACATATCCCTCCAGGGTGACTATGGCATGGACCTTATAGCCGAAGTAGGTCTCCTTTTTGGACGGGCACATCCCATAGTCCGCCCCGATGCCACGGAAAGTGCGGCAGTAGCGGGCCCTTCCGAACTTGCAGACGGCAAGCGGGAAGCTGTCCACGATAAAGAACCTGCTGCATGGCATCATGAACGCAGAGGGGAGTTTCTGCCGTAGCAACTCCGTCGTCTGGAGCAGCGCCCGCCTTGTCCTGTTGAAGCGGCTCCTGCTGCAGAGGTTCGGAAAAAGGTGTTTGTAGTTCCTCTTCACGAAGGAATACCATGCGTTTTCGGAATCGATTCCGGCCAGTTCGCCGCACAGGCTGATGGTAATGATTTCAGAATCCGTCAGCTTGGCATCCGGAACATGCCGTCTTTGGGTTACTTCTGGCGGTGCATAGCGGCGATACAGCTCATCGACGATGACATAGACTGTTAAAATAAAATCTTCAAAAGTTGTCAGGACTGTGGTATCATTAGTATGGAACTTCAACATGATGATACCTCCTTTCATAAGTTTGTGTCGATACAAATAGGATAGCACATTTTGTTGAAGTTCATTTATATTTTTATCTAGTGCTGCATCCGGTTAGTAACAATACTTTACTGGGCTGAAAAAATTTGCTATACTTCATTAAAAACGGTATTGGAGGACGCAGATATGCCACGTTACATTGTCACGCTGACAAACGATGAAATACAGGAGCTGAAAGCATTAATACAAAAAGGCGGGAAGGGTTACCGCATAAAACACGCCCAGATACTGCTGAAGCTGGATCATAAGCCTGAAAACAAAACATGGACATATGACCGCATCAAAGACGCATATGGGGCTTCCCGTACCACCATTGCAGGCATTGCACAGCGGTTCGTCACGGAGGGGATGGAGGCAGCCCTTGGGCGGAAAGTGCAGGAAAACCGCCGGCGCAAGGTGACCGGTGACGTGGAAGCCCGGATATGCGCCATAGCCTGTTCGCAGCCGCCACAGGGAGCCTCGCGTTGGACCATGCAGGCAATCGCAGATGAACTGATCCGCCTGGAAGTGGTTGATTACATTACGGACACCACCGTCTGCGAGGTTATGAAAAAAACGAAATCAAGCCGTGGCTTGTAAAGGAATGGTGCATTCCGCAGGCAGATGCTGAATTCGTAGCGAAGATGGAGGATGTGCTGAAGGTATACCAGTGCCCCTATGATCCCCTCCGTCCTGTTGTATGCATAGATGAAACGAACAAGCAGCTTATAAAGGAAATCCGTATCCCCTGTGAACCGGGACAGCCTGAGAAAGTGGATTCCGTATATGTCCGTAATGGCGTTGCAGATGTCTTCATGATTTCCGAGCCTCTGGCAGGCAGGAGGGAAACGGTTGTAACGCAGAGCCGAACGGCGTTGGATTTTGCAGAAATCCTCCGGTATACATCCGACACCCTGTACCCACGGGCAGAAAAAATAGTCCTTGTTACCGACAACCTGAATACCCATTCCCCGGCTTCCTTATATAAGGCTTTCCGTCCGGAAGAAGCCCGCAGGCTGGCAGAACGCTTTGAATGGCATTACACGCCAAAACACGGGAGCTGGCTGGACATGGCAGAGATTGAAATCGGTATCATGAGCCGACAGGCATTAGGGAAGCCGTGCCCGGATTTAGAAAGCTTCAGGCAACAGGTTCGGATATGGACGGTTAAGCGTAATGCAGAGAGTGTAAAAATCAACTGGCAGTTTAAGACACAGGACGCACGAACTAAGTTGGCCAAGCTGTATCCGGTTATAGTTTGAGAACTAGCCGGATGGAGTAGTAGTTGTTATACTGCTGATTGTTGTAACCTGCGTTTTGTGTGTAGTTGTTGTACTGCTGGCTGCCGAAATCGTTGTTTTGTCCGCTGCCGTTGTACTGCTGGTTGTTGTAGCCGGTATCTGTGCCGTAACCGGATTGGTCATTCTGGTACTGTGGATTGTTATAATCCTGCTGTCCGGTCTGATACTGTGGATTGTTATAATCCTGCTGTCCGGTCTGATACTGTTGATTATGATAATCCTGTTGTCCGCTCTGCGCTTCCCCGGGCTGTTCCGGGTTTAGACCATTATTCATTTCACTCATTGTGATATTGCCGCCTTTCTGAGTGTACAACGCTTCCGGGGATTGATGAAAAATCCGGGGAAATGTTGTACATGCTTTCCATTTATTTAAAACAATTCTTTATATCAGTATAAATCTGTCTGAAAATTAGTGCAAGGCTATTGTCATAAAAGTTATGTGAAGGTTTTGAGTTTACAGGGCTTTTACGATCTCTTTTGCCACCGCGGGCTTGTTCATGGTGTAGATATGGATGCCGTCCACGCCGTTTTGCAGAAGGTCGCGGCACTGGCGGATTGCGTAATCGATACCTGCCTGATACATCTCCTCCGGAGTATCTGCGTATGCCGCGATGATATCGGAGAGCGCTTTGGGTACGGAGGAGCCGGAGAGAGAGATGGAGCGCCCGATCTGCGCTGCGCTTGTGATCGGCATAATACCCGCGTGAAGCGGAGCGGTAATGCCTTTCCGGGCAGCTTTTTCTCTGAACTCGTAAAAGAAATCATTGTCAAAAAACAGTTGTGTGATAAACTGTGTCACACCTTTGTCCTGTTTTTCCTTCATGTGTGTCAGGTCGGATTCTTTGCTGAAGGATTCAAAGTGTTTTTCAGGATAGCAGGCGCCCCATATCTCAAAGTCCGTATGTTCTTTCAGAAAATCCACAAGGTTTGAAGCATAGGTAAATTCTCTGCCGTCATACTGCTCATCGGACATATCTTTCGGGCGGTCTCCGCGGAGGGCGAGGATATTGCTGATGTTGTGCTCTTTGAAATCCATGCAGAGTTTTTGGATATCCTCCTGTGTGCTGCCCACGCAGGTTAAATGCGCCATGGCGGGGATATGGAGTTCGTTCTGAATATAGGAAGCGATCTTAAGGGTGCTTTTGGAGCGGCTGCCGCCGGCGCCGTAGGTAACGCTGATGAAATCGGGGCTGATCTCCGCGAGTTCTTTAGCGACACGGAAGGCGGAAGAAAATTCGCTGTCTTTTTTCGGTGGAAATATTTCCATGGATATCTGTGTTGTGTTCATAGATAAAGTCCTCTCTCTGGTTTGTTGATGACTGAAAACATCTGCTGCCATTATACATCACCTTGGAGGACAAGACAAGAACCGGTCCGGGGTTCAGGACGTATTGTTATGAAAATGCAAAGATGTGGATGAAACGAACCTTTTCAATCAGGGGA
>Ga0224740_10158_pt1 | contig 17660 bp, 17 predicted proteins | sample LIM_E_Water_Bulk_FD_161634 | JGI IMG/M metagenome (GOLD analysis project Ga0224740, IMG submission 161634) | Enriched cells from gastrointestinal tract of the lab mouse from Pacific Northwest National Laboratory (PNNL), Richland, Washington... | ecosystem: Host-associated > Mammals > Digestive...
TATGATGACTGGTATGGTGACAGCGGCGAGGAATTTTATTATGAGGACAACAGCGGTATTTCAGATATGCTTGAGGAAGCCTGTGATTTCGTACATATCTGTATGGACAGGGAGAGATATAGCGAAGGCTTTGAAGTTGGAAATCAAATGTTGACAATGGAAATTTTGTGCGATAATGAGTATGGCGGTGAAGAATTTTCGCTCGGGGATATGGTGTATCGTGAACTGTTGAACTGCAGCCTGAAACAGTTTATCCTTGATACGGTATATTGTGCATATCATGCAGTACCGCCGGTCAAACGTCCGGAGGCATTGTATGGCATTATTGTAAATGCAAAAGAGGAGTCAATCACATTAGAAGCGATTATGCAGCATGGCGATGAAGAATTACCTGCGCTTGAAGAATTTCTTTCGTTTTGGATTGCATATCTTGGTGATAAGACGGGGCATGATGCGGAGCGCCTTATTTTGGAAGCTGTCAGTTTATTAAACGATATTTCTCTGGAGGTTCAGTATGCAGAAAAATATGCCGATGTCCATCCCGGATTATATTTGAAAATATTGGAAAACGGGAAATATGCGGCGGCAAATGATATGGTATCCATAGGAATAAAAGCGATGAAGGCGATACCGAAGAAATATGTAATCCGCAGTAAGGCAGCGTTGAAAACAGCGGAGTATGTTATTGCGGCAGATGGGGAACAATCTTTATTGGAAAAGTGTTATTTTGCCGCATGTGAATCGGATACATCCGCACAAAACTATCTCCGTGCATTGTTAAACGGGTATGGAAACGGAAAGAAAAGGGAAGAACTTCAAAAGCTGTTAGAGTCATTTCCGGTGCACAGGAGCAACGGCTGTCTGTTGGATGAGGGGAGTTTTCGCGAATATGGAGGAAGTGTGTATTTTGAGAGAGAGGAAAATAAACCAAACAACAATATGGTTTTGATGCTCAGGTTTTTAGACGGGCAGTTTGCGGAAGTATTGGACAAAGGATTGCATAAATCTGAAGCGCTGGGGTGGACGGGAACTTTCATGAAGCAGGGGATTGCATTGTTTCTGATATATCTGCATGAGGGGCGATGGAATGGTAAGGGAATCGCTGCTATGGCGGAAATGGCAAAAAATGCAATGAGATTTTCTGCCATAGAATACCGGAAAGGCGCGTGTGTGCCTGAGGAAATGGACGAGGATGATTTGTTCAGCCGGCTGTTTTTGCAATGGAAGTCTATGGCGCCAATGGAATCTGATATCAGAGGTCGTGCGGTAAAAAGAATTACAGCGTTGCTTGAAAAGCGGACGGCAGGAATTATGGACGCAAACCGCAGAAATTATTATGGGGAATGTGCGGCGTATATCGCCGCTTTGGGCGAAGTGTGGGAATCCATGGGGGAGCCGGGCGCAAAACAGAGGCTTATGACATCGTATAAGGATGCGTATCCGCGAAGAAGCGCATTTCGGGAAGAAATGAGGAAGTATGGCTGGATAGATATTAAGAGAAAGTAGGAGCTCCTGATGAAAAGCACAGCAGGGCTGGAAAAAAGAATACGCTGTCTGGAAAAAATAAATTACATGCTTGCCGGACCAATCCGTTATCAATATACCTCAAAGGACAGGGCAAAGGAACAGAGGATAGAGCAGCGTGTCTATCCGCGGTCTACAAGGGCAGTTGCGCCGAGATTTTCACAGGATAAAATGCATCCAAATGAGGCATATGAAATTATCCGCAATAATGAAGACAGAGACGAATCAATAATAAGAGACGTAAAGCAATGTGTCGGTGCCGGAAGGACACCGGAGGTTCTTTCCGGATATGTGAATCATTCACAGCGTCTGTATCAGCGATTGATAAATTATGCGGACAAAGTTTTCTTATTGTCCGTCGGCAATTCAAAGAAAGAGCATAAAGTTTTTTTAAAACAGATGTATCAGGTTGCACCAAAGGAGAGTATGACTCTTGTCGCAGCAGGCAAGCTGATAGGGGAGGGATTTGATTATCCGAGGCTTGATACACTCATTATGGCAACACTTCCTGTGAGTTAGAGCAGGCGTTTATTTTATACCCATATATGAGGAAATAACCATTCTCTGAACCTCGCTTGTTCCCTCGTAAATCTCTGTTATTTTTGCGTCACGCATGAAACGCTCAAATGGGTACTCTCTTGAATATCCGTCATAGCCTGCAAGCTGCGCACAACGGCGTGTCACGTTTGCAGCTGCTTCTGCCGCATATAATTTACCCATAGCCGCAAGATGTGAGAAAGGCTCGTGTTCCTGCTTTGCCTGTGCCGCACGATATACTAACAAACGTGCGGCGTCAACTCTTGTCTGCATATCGGCAAGTTCAAACTGCGTAAACTGATATTGTGAAATTCTCTGCTCGCCCTGCATATGCGCTGTGACATATTTTTTGCAATGGTCAATCGCTCCCTGTGCGATACCTAAAGCCTGTGCCGCTACGCCAATACGTCCGCCGTCTAAGGTCATAAGAGCCATTTTGAACCCTTTTCCCAATTCGCCTAATAAGTTTTCCTTTGGTATTTTACAATCCGTGAAAACTAATTCGTATGTAGCGGAACCACGGATACCCATTTTCTTTTCTTTTGTTCCAAAAGTAAAGCCGGGAGTGCCTTTTTCAACAATGAAGCCTGATATACCTCTGCTGCGCTTCTCTTTGTCTGTCATAGCCGTAACAAAATAGGTGTCTGCATAAAAGCCGTTTGTAATAAAGATTTTTGAACCATTTAACAGCCAATGGTCGCCCATATCAATGGCGGATGTCTGTTGATTGCCCAGGTCACTTCCGGCGGACGGCTCTGTTACCGCAAATGCGCCTAATTTTTCTCCTTTTAACAACGGCACAAGGTATTTCTGTTTCTGTTCTTCTGTGCCAAATTCTGAAAGTGGAAAAGCGCCTAAAGAATGGTGGTCGGATAACATAACGGACGTAGTGGAACAATGTTTTGCCAATTCCTCAATCACGGCGATATAGGCAAGATAGGAATGTCCTCCGCCGCCATATTCTTTCGGGTAGCAGATTCCCATCATGCCTAATTCTGCCAATCTGTTTCGGCTTTCCTGGGGAAAGCGTTCCTGTTCGTCAATCTCTGCCGCCAATGGCGCAACTTCATTCACACCAAATTCGTGAATAAGGTCTATCACTTTTTGCTCGTCCCTGTTAAACTTGAAATTCATATATACCTCCTTGAAAACCGATTGATATTTGCTGTCTGCTGTTTTATAATAACACCGGACAGGATATAAAAAAATTGAATGTTTTCGATTTGTTAATTCGATATTTTAAATATATCATAGAGGGTCTTAATAGTATGAATACAAAAAGTCTGGTTACATTCAAAACAATTCTTGAAATGGGGAGTTTCCAAAAGGCAGCGGACAGGTTGGGTTATACACAATCTACAGTAACATTTCAGATAAAGCAGCTTGAAGAAGAACTTGCTTTGAAATTGTTTGAGAAAATAGGCAGACGCATGGAACTTACGCAGGCAGGAAAGGATATTATGCCGTATGTCGATATGATTTTACAGGGTGAGGAACAAATTGGAAACTATGGAAAAAGCCTGTCTGAAATATCCGGCTCATTAAAACTGGCAATCCCGGACTCTATTTTAATCTATAATATGCAGCCGTTTATACGGGCATTTACCCATGAAGCCCCTAACGTACAGCTTATAATCAATTCTATCCAATCCGGGGAAATCAGTCAGTCTGTTGTGGACGGAACTGCCGACATAGGCATAAACTGTGAAAAAGACAGTTATCCCGACAGCGTTATACATAAACAACTTGGAAAATATAAGGCAGTTCTTGTTGCTTCCCCCTATGCCGATAAAGGCCTGCTTGATTTTATTACGCCGCACCAACGCAAGCCGTTTAGTTTGATTTGTAATGAGCCGGACGGGTATTATCAGTTGGATATGGATAAATACCTTGCAGAAAGAGACATTGTTCTCAATGCGCCCATGAAAGTACAAAGTATAGAGGCAGTAAAAAGGTGTGTTATGAATAATTTGGGAATTGCAGTTGTTCCAACTTATTCTATCGGGGAAGAATTGAAAAACGGTTCTCTTATGCCAGTTAAAACGGAACTTGATGAAAAAAAGTATCATTCTTTTTATATCTATCATAAAAATAAATGGATAAGCCCGCAAATGGAGCTGGCTATGAATTTGATGAAAGAGTATCTGGGAAATGAAAATATATAGAGTAAGTTTAAGTAAAACTAATAGAATTATTTAATAAAGGAGAAACTGTAATGCTGCTTCAGGATAATGTAATCAAAGAATATTTGAAAAATGTTTTTTTTATAACCGGAACGCCTTGCGGCGGAAAGACAACAATTTCACGAGAGCTGGCTAAACGACACAATTTATTGGTTTATGATGTTGACGGGCGGTTTGCAAATCATCAAAAAATTTCAAATTCTGCTTTTCAGCCGTCAATGAATAAAATTTTTAAAGACGCGGATGAGTTTTTCGGGCGTACTGTAGGGGAATATAAAGAATGGCTGATTGGTAACACAAGGGAACAATTAGATTTTGTAATATTGGATTTGATTCGTCTTTCACAAAATAAAATTGTATTGTGCGACTGTCATTTGACAGTGGAGGAAGCTGCAAAATATACGGAAGCGTCCCGAATAGCGTTTTTTATAAAAGAACCGTCGAATTTGATAGAGGATTACTGTAATCGTTCTGACCATCAGGGATTCAGCGATTTTATTAACGGCGCGTCTGATGTTGAAAAAGCAAAGGCGGTATGTAATGCAACCTTAAAAGCTCTCAATGAGAAAAGATATAATGATATCAAAGACAGTAACTATTTTTGGATTGAAAGAACCGAAAACAGTACGATTGAGGAAACGGTAAGAAAAGCAGAGCGGCACTTTGGTTTGGTTGAAAAATCCATTACCTGAAATATATCCATGGATTTCAGGAGCGTTTGTGACAGAAGATATTCAGCAATATGTAAGCGGACAAAGTGTATATATTCCATGCAAAGAGAAAAAAGTCCGGGGAAGCCAGACTAAAACAAAGCAGTATTATGAAATGGACGGCGCTGTTTCATGAGGCAGGCGTTCCTACCTCAATTAAATTACCGTCCAAATCGTAAAAGCGGATTACCTTTTGTCCCCAGTTATGCGTCATAAGCCGATTGACGTATTGAACCCCGGGATATAGATTTTCCAGTTTTTCAATAAAAGCTTCTATATTTTGTTCTTCGAAATACAGTTCGCAGGAATTGTTTTTCGGAATAATATCTTTTCCCAAAAACTCTCTCCATATTTTTTCATCCTGGAGCACAAGGCCTTCCGTTAGAATCATATTGCCGTCATTGTCAAGCACCATATCAAGACCAAACAAATCGTGATAAAACTGTCTGGATTTCTCAATGTCTTTGACAACCATCAGAATATTTTTTAATTTCATTGCAGGTTTCCCCCAAGTCACGATTTATATCCTTGATTATAAAATATATTCCTGCCGCCCGCAATGCATATTTATCTGCCTTGTTTTTTACCTGAGTTGATATCACCGACATACGTAAATATGCAAATCACCGTTAGAACCGTTTCCACAACAGGCTGTGCCGCAATTACGCCGTTCAGCCTCCGGAAGTAATTTAGAATGATGACTCCGGGAATAAACAGCACCGCATTTCTCAGAACAGTTGTTGATTGATTTCCGTGTATCTTCTTTTCCTTCCTTGAGTTTTTTCTAATTGTAATTTACAATAATGCTAAGAAAACAAGACATATGTCCTGCTTTGAGGGCTTTATGAAAAGAATTTATGATAAAAAAAATTGCAGTCTGCATTGCAGCGCGAGGCAGCCTCAGAGAATTTTGAATCAGTGCGAGGCCGCCGGACTGGTCAGGAAGCTGGGAAAGGCGACATACAGACTGGGTGGAGGAAAAACATGGAATATATAAAAGCGACAGCGGATATGGTCGATGCGGTTTACAACGTTTTGCAGACTACCATAAAAACGGTATATCCGAAGTATTATCCGAAAGAAGTTACAGATTTCTTCTGCCGGCACCACAGCAGGGAGCATGTCCTGGAGGGTATTGCTTCCGGGAACATGGGCGTCCTGGCGGAGGGAGATGCGATTGTGGGAACAGGCTGTTTTGACGGCAATCATATCACTGGGGTATATGTGCTGCCCGATTACCAGAAGCGAGGCTGCGGCTCCCGGATTATGGATTTTCTGGAAGCAGAAATTGCACAAAAGCATGGAATTTCCATACTGGACGCTTCGCTCCCGGCGGCATGTTTATATGAGCATAGGGGATATAAGACTGTGGGGCACGGCGTTTATGAGCTGGAAAACGACGTGAAACTGGTTTATGAAATTATGGAGAAAGAGTTGAACCGCAAGCCGGATACCTCGTCGGATTGCTGTAAGTCGAATGCCTTTTCGGATTGCTGCATAGCTGATAAACAGATGAAAAGAGTAGTCTCGGAAACTCAATAATGAATCAGTCGAAAGGGGTTGGTTTTCAGAAATGGAATTAATAAGTGATGGATGACAGAGGAATCTGAGTGCACAGAGGAGGATAAAGAATAAAAATGGGCATGGCTTTTAGACCTGTCAGAAAACAGGACTGAAAGAAGCCTGAGAGAGGAAATATAGATTATGCAGCTGTCTGCATCTGCTGTTTATAGCGGGCATCCAGATGAATGCAGATGCCAATCATGGTCGTCATGAAAGAATAATGCTCCTTCGTGTGTATAAACATGCGGTGCAGCCCATAATCATTCAGGATACGGTTGTTGATGCGTTCCGTTGCGGTTCGCTGCTTATATATCTTCTTATAAGTTTCCGAACTCCGTGGGATATCCGTATATAGCCGGATATCCCACTCAGGCCTGGTTTTGATGACACGGCCATATATGGAAGAGGTACAGCTACATCTGCATTTTGTCTTGTGGTCTTTTCCATAAGGGCAGCGCCACATCTGGCATCCGATGTGCCCTTTGGAGCTGTAATCGTTTCCGTTTGGGACCATAGGAAGCCCGGCAGCGCAGACAGGAGTGCCGTTTTTATCAATGCGGATGTTATCATGGATTGTCTTGGGATGTCCGCTTTTACTGTTGAGGTCAATCAGGGCGCTTATATTCCGGGTCTTGAGAAGCCGGTAAGTGGGCAGGTTGTCCATAGCGGAATCGAGGCACATATTCTTTATGGAAAGACCGGGCATATGTTTTTCCAGCTCATGGAAAGCAACAAGGAAAGAGACTGAATCATGTCGTCTGGCGCTGGTAAAGCGGAGCAGCAGCGGGATATCTGCATGCAGCACAGGGTTGTGGCAGGAGAGCTGGAACAAAGTATAGCCAAAGTAAAAGGAATCGAGGTCGCTGTCCCACCCCCATGAGGCATCCGGGTCAGAATAATGTCTTGGGAGTGAAGCGTATTCCTGCTGAGAAAGGGTATGGGCAGGGGAAGGCAGGATATGTCCATTTGGGTTGGAATGGGCATGGACAGAAGTGCCGTCGCCGGATATGGTAAGGGAGCTGTCGGGAATGAGGCCACATTTGAGAGAGGGCAATACGGCAATCGTATAAAAAAGCTTTTGGAGCCGTGCCTCAAAGTTGAAAGGGAGATCCTTGCCGTCAAGGATTCGCGAAACAAGGGAGTCCGTGATGGAGGAACGGTTTTCAGAAGCCTTCTGATGCCTGCCTTTGGGTTTGGGCGGTTTTTTACGGTTCCAGCCTGGAGAGAGGAGTTTGCCCCTCTTATAAAGGGAATGGTCAGGTCTGGTCCAAAGCCGATCCATGAAATCATAGTAAGAACCCAGCGGGGGAAGCGAGTTTACGGAGCATCCGAGCAGAGAGGCGAGGACGCAGTCAGATTTCAAACGGCTCACCCATGTGGTAAGGGAAGGGGAAGTAAGGTTGATGGAGACCAAAAGGAAAAAGAGGACGAAAGAACGGAGGATCTGAGGCTGGTTTGATGCGGGCCTTCCGGTGTTGGAATAAAAGGGTTCAAGAAAGTGCATGGCAGCATCCGTGTCCAAAAGGCGGAGTTTTTCCCTTGCGGAAGCAAGCTCGGACTGGAGCCGGACTCTTTCAGAAGAGTCGAAAGTAGTTTTCGCGTTGGTGAGAAAGCAGTGGTATTCCTGGTTAGTTTGCCAGTGCTTGATCATAGTGCGGTACCTCCTTGTAAGTAAGTTGTGTTGGAATACTTCTTAATTACAAGGGCGCATTTGATGATTGCAAGCAATCATCAAATGCGCAGCACAATTCGAGGGAAATGTCAATAGCTTTTTGAAAAAATCTTAAATTTTTCACTCCCAATAGGGAGGATAAAAAAATAAAAGAAATGAAAAAAGAGCGATAATTCGGGCTTTGTCGAGTTTCCGAGACTGCTCGAAAAGCCATAGGGAGGGAACAGAAATGATATGCAGAATAAGAAAATGGGAGGCGGCGGACGCAAAGGATTTAGCCGTAGCGCTTTCTGACAGAAAGGTGCTGGATAATCTTCGGGATGGGTTACCTTACCCTTATACCGAAAAAGACGGAGCGTATTATATTTCCTCCATGCTTTCTGCGGACGAGGACGAAACGTTTGCGTTCGCCGTTACGGCGGACGATAAGGTGATTGGAAGTATCGGCGTTTTCCGTCAGGGAAATATTCACAGGCAGACCGGGGAGCTGGGATATTATATTGGCGAGGAATACTGGGGAAAGGGCATCATGACTGAGGCGGTAAAGCAAATCTGTGAATATGTTTTTGAAAAAAGCGACATCATCCGTATTTTTGCGGATCCCTTTGCATATAATACGGCGTCCTGCAGGGTGCTTGAAAAGGCGGGATTCCGGTATGAGGGTACATTGAGAAGCAATGCGGTCAAGAACGGAAAGGTTGTGGATATGAAGATGTACTCGTTGCTGAAGACAGATGTATCAGGGGCAGTACAGCGGTTTTAACGTCCTGGCAATATTTTCAATTACCTGAATTAATGTGTCAACATCGGCGGACTGGTTATTGACATAGGCGTAATACGCGCCCTGTATGCAGTAGGATAAAAGAATATTGATTTCCACATTGTTTTGGTATTCCGGATATTTTCGGAATACCAATTCTTTTATGGCGGTTTCCAGCCTGCCGGCCAGACGGCTCTTTTCTTTGCCGGAAAACAGGATATTAATCAGCGAAGTGTGGGCGGAAAAGGCAAGGCACAGCTCCCTTGTAAAAACGTCAAGGTTTTCGGCGGAATATTCATAGCTGCGTGAAATACTGCTTGTAATCGACGCCACGGTTTCCAGCTCTAAGGCATCGGAAAGGGCATAAATATCCTCATAATGGGAGTAAAAGGTGGACTTGTTAATATAAGCAAGCTGGCACAGTTCCTTTACGGTGATTTTTTCCACAGGTTTTTTGGAGCGCAATTCAATAAAAGCGTTTCGGATGGCTTTTTCTGTCTTTTCAATTCGGATATCCATGTTACTTCTCCTGTTTTTTGTACCAGGCCGACGATTTTCCCAAAAAGTTGTTTATCCGTCGAATAGAAGGGATTGACGGTGGAATTTGTCTGCCTTATGCGATAAAAATATTGTAAGTGAAATTTATTATAACAGGAAAAACAACCATTGTCTATTTTGTGGAAGGAGAGAAGAATATGGATTTTTACGGATTTTACACAGGAAAAATATTTGACGCATACGAGTATCTGGGAGCGCACTATGAAAATAACGGAACGGTATTTCGCGTCTTTGCGCCGGGGGCGCTGCGGATTTCCCTGATAGGGGAGTTTAACGGCTGGCAGGAATACGGCATGAATAAGACTTACGACGGAAATTTCTGGGAATGCCGGGTCGACAATGCCAGGCCGGGGATGATGTATAAATACCGGGTTTACGACAGCGAAAGCCATTTCATAGACCACTGCGACCCCTACGGGTTTGGGATGGAGCTGCGGCCTCATAATGCGTCCATTATCCGGGAGATGGGTGATTATTGTTTTCAGGATATGACATGGATGTCAGAAAGGAGCGCATGTAAAAATAAGCCGCTTAATATCTATGAGGTTCATTTCGGAAGCTTTCGCAAACCGGGCGAGTCCCCGGAAGACTGGTACAGTTATGAGGAAATGGCGAATCTTCTTATTCCCTATCTGAAAGAAAAGGGTTATAATTATCTGGAAATTATGCCTTTAAACGAGTATCCGAGCGACGAGTCCTGGGGATATCAGGGGACGGGGTTTTTCAGCCCCACGTCCAGATATGGGACGGAGAGGCAGCTTAAAATGTTTGTGGACGCCTGTCACCAAAACGGGATTGGGGTTATAATGGATTTTGTTCCCGTACATTTTGCGGTGGACGACTACGGGCTGGCGCGTTTTGACGGAACTGCGCTTTACGAGTATCCCAACGGCGCGGTGGGGGTCAGCGAATGGGGAAGCTGTAATTTTATGCATTCCCGGGGAGAGGTACGGAGCTTTCTGCAGTCGGCTGCAAACTACTGGTTAAAGGAATTTCATATGGACGGGCTTCGGATGGACGCCATAAGCCGGGCGATTTACTGGCAGGGGAATCCGGAAAGGGGCGTGAATTTGAATGCGGTGGAATTCTTGCGGTATATGAATCAGGGGTTAAAAGGGCTTCATCCTTCGGCGATTCTTGCGGCGGAGGACTCCACGTCTTATCCGGGCGTTACGAATGCGGTATCCTGGGGCGGTCTTGGCTTTGACTATAAATGGGATATGGGCTGGATGAACGATACCCTGAATTACTTCCGCACAGCGCCAAAGTACCGCAGTGAAAATTATCATAAGCTTACTTTTTCCATGATGTATTATTATGATGACAGATTTCTTCTTCCACTGTCCCATGACGAGGTGGTTCATGGAAAAGCGACGATTCTGCAGAAGATGAACGGGGAGTATGAGGAGAAGTTCCCGCAGGCAAGAGCTTTTTATATGTATATGTACGCCCATCCCGGCAAGAAGCTGAATTTCATGGGAAATGAAATCGGGCAGTTTCGGGAATGGGATGAAAAGAGGCAGCAGGACTGGAGCCTTTTGGATTATCCGAAGCATCGGGAGTTTCACAGGTTCATGGCGGATTTGAACGCCTTTTATCTGGCGCACCCGGCCTTTTTTGAGAAAGATTATGAACGGGACGGATTCCGGTGGATTGACTGCCATCAGGAGGCAGGATGCATTTACGCTTTCGAGCGCATAAGCGCAAAGGAGCGGATTGCGGCGGTTTTTAATTTTTCCGGTAAGGTTTGGAAGGATTATCATTTTCAGGTTGAAAACGCGGCGGTATTGAAAAGGCTTTTATCCAGCAATCAGAATATTTATGGAGGGAGCGAAAAGGAGAAGGACGTTTTACTGAAAGCCGGGGAGGGAGGATTTTCGGTGACGTTACAGCCTTTTTCGGCGGAATATTATGAAGTGGACAATTGAAAAGGACTATCGGGACAATGATAGGCTGAGGCACAGCTTTAACGAACTGGCAAAAGAGACTTTCGGCCTGGATTTTGAGGATTGGTATCGGAACGGTTTCTGGGGGGATGATTATAACCCTTATTCCGTCGTAGCAGATGGAAAGGTGATAGCCAATGTGTCGGTGAACCGGACGGATATGAGGCTGTCCGGGGCAGGTGCGGCGGCGAGTCAGGACGGGAATATCAGGCATTTTCTGTAGCTTGGCACGGTGATGACGGAGAAGGCTTACAGAAATCAGGGCTTTATCAGAAAAATTATGGAGCGGATAGGTGAAGATTACGGCGGAGGAACGGACGGGATTTATCTGTTTGCAAACGACAGTGTTCTTAATTTTTATCCCAGATTCGGATTTGAAAAATCGGAGGAATACCGGTATTACAGAAGGGTTGAAAATACAGGGAAAAGGTAAAGGAGGTCACGCTGGGGTTTGCGCCTGTGGAAAAAGAAAAGTATCTTGTGACGCGGAATTGTGAGGAGGACTGCACCTTTTTTATAAAAGGAGCGGGGATGAAAGTGGTGGAAGAGGAGAAGCTTCGGATTCCGTCGCTGGCTCATGCATAAGGGAAAACATTTTTTAGTCAGCCGACGGATGTTGGCCGGGAGGAGTGTGCCGGATTATGAAAAAAGCAGGAATCATATTGTTAATGGCGGTGTTGTCTTTTGGCATTACCGGATGCGGGAAAAGCGACGGGGAAATTGTGGCGGAGCCTCAGTGGGAAAGCGTGGACGGGGAGAACAATTCCCCAAATACGGATAACGGCGGGGCGTTAGAAAACATGGACGGCGCGGCCGCTTCCGGGGCGGGAAATGAAAAAGAAGCGGGCGGAGACGGAACGAAAGTCCCTTTTGTAGAGGGAATGATTCCGGAGCAGAGCTTTGAGACGGAGTTGGACGGCTGGGGAAAGGTATTTTTTGTCTCCGTTATGCCCCAGGGCGAAAGCGGGGCGCCGGAATTTATGCTGATTAAGAACGGGGAGACGGTTTACACTTTTCCGGAAACATCAATAAGCCCGGACGGGAAGTTCGAGGCGGTGAGCGCGGTATCGTTCCAGGATTACAACAAGGACGGGAAAAAGGACGTTATTGTACTGGCGGAATACGGCAGCGGCGAAAACCGGTGGAGTGAGGCGATGGTCTTTTTGCAGGAAAATTCCGACAATATGTTTTATCTTGACCACCCGGAACTTAAGGATTATAAGGTGGATGGAAAGACGGAGACGGGTCCGTCATTTTACAGGGACACTTTTCTGGAGGAGTATTTGAGCAGACAGAAACTGACGGAGCGCATGGCGGACCTTTCGGATAGCTGGGCGGATTATGTGGATTATGCGGACAGCCTTGCGGGAAGTTTCAGCACGGAGCGGCAGATAAAAATTTTTGCGGAAAACCGGGCGGTATGGATGGAAGGCATGGATTATGCCAATGACGTTTTTCAGTTTACGGTTGCGGGGCTGAGCAATGACGGCCGGCCGGTTCTGATTGTGTCGAATCAGGGCGGTACGGGAATATATACCTACAGTAACTTTTATAAAATTGATAAAAAAGGAGAGCTGCAGAAGCTGGAAACCTCCTTTCAGGAGGGAGATTCCCAACCGGATATTATCAGGGAGAGCATGACTGTGTACAGCAGCTTTTCCACGGAGGGTATTAAAAATCATTTTATCGTGTATGACCTGATAAAGGATTCTCCCGGTACCTATTTTGAACGGGTAAGCTCCCTGTGCGTTTCGGATGATTTTGTGCTGGAAACGCCCCTCGCGAGTCTGCAGACTGTCTATGAGGGGGAGGGCTATTCCGCCCATATCACCGGCGAGGACTGCAGTGGGAACGCGCTGACTAAGGAGGAGTATGAGAATTTTGCGGATACTTATTACGGGAATCTGGGGCTGGCGAAAAAGACGGCTGCGTTTAAGTGGATTGATGTGAAAACGCTGGAGGGAATAAGCGGCGAGGAGGCGGAGAAATTGCTGACGGAGGCTTATGAAGGGTTTTCCATGGAATAGAGTGAGAGCCGTAAAGCGCCGGCAGAGGGGGAAGCTTTTTGTCTGATGCCGGAAAAGCACTGATGTTTTTATTGAGATTGTTTTGTGACTGGCTATTACAAATGTATCAGGAGGAGATTAAAATGAGTAAAACAGAATTTTTTCTGGCGTCCTCTCTGGAAAAAGTATTTCCATGCAGAAAGCCCAGAGCCTTAGACGGAACGACTCTGTCGGTGTGGGGCGGGATGCGGGCGGCAGTGCAGCTTGTTTTCAGAGCGTCGGATTATCAGGACGGGAGTCTTTTGCAGAGCTATACCGTTTCCGTAAAGGGCGCGCCGGTACCGGCCGAACTGTATCTTGTGGAATTGCTGCCCTCGGATTTTCCCTGTTGGGAAAATGCGGCGGAGGATGAAAACTATCTGACTCACGAACCCGGTCTTTTTCCGGATTTGCTCGTTCCCCTTGAGGACGGGCGCATCCGCCCCGTTCCCCGGCAGTACCGCAGCGTGTGGATTTCTTTTCCGGTGACGGAAGACACAGTGCCGGGAAACTATGAGGTGACAGTCGAGGCAAGTCCCGGGCTGTCGCTGGTGACCGGAAGCGGCGGAGGGCTGCCGGGAAACCGTCAGCCTGTCTTTTTGGCTGCGTGTGGGACGTACAAAGCTGGAAAAACAGAAGCTGATTCATACGGAATGGTTTTATGCGGACTGTCTGGCGGATTATTACAGGGTGGAGCCTTTAAGCGAGGCTCACTGGGCGGTACTGGAAAGGTTTATCGAGCAGGCAGGACGCCGTCACGGCGTTAATATGCTGCTGACGCCGGTCTTTACGCCGCCTCTCGACACGGAGGTGGGAAGGGAGCGGCCAACGGTTCAGTTGGTGGGCGTTACCAGAACGGAGGGGAAGTATTCCTTTGACTTTTCGGCTCTGGAACGGTGGACGGCGCTCTGCCGGAAAAGCGGGATACAGTATCTGGAAATCGCGCATCTTTTTACCCAGTGGGGAGCGTACGCGACGCCTAAAATCATGGCCTGTGTGGACGGAGAGATGAAACGGATTTTCGGGTGGGATGTTCCGGCGGACAGCCCGGCGTACCGTGAATTTCTGGAAAGTTTTCTTCCGGCGCTTAAGACGTCGCTTGAGGAAATGGGGTACGACAGGGAGCACGTTTATTTCCATATTTCGGACGAGCCATCGGAAGAACATATGGACAGCTATCTTGCGGCAAAAAGGCAGGTTCTGGATTTGCTGGAGGGGTATCCTGTGATTGACGCGCTGAGCAGCTTTTCCTTTTACCAAAAAGGAATTGTGAAGCAGCCGGTGCCGGCAAACGACCATATCCAGCCGTTCCTTAACGCGCGGGTTCCGGGACTGTGGGTTTATTATTGCTGCTGTCAGGGAGTGGACGTTCCCAACCGTTTTTATGCAATGCCCAGCCAGAGGAACCGGATTATGGGCGTGCTGATGTATCTGCACCGGATAGAAGGATTTCTGCACTGGGGATACAATTTTTATTATACCCAGTTTTCCCGCAGGCTTGCGGACCCTTACAGGATGACGCACGCTGATTACGCCTTTCCCTCGGGGGACGCATATCTTGTTTACCCCGGTGAAGGCGGTATGCCGTTGACGTCCATCCGGGCGGAGGTGCAGAGCGAAGGGCTGGCGGATATCCGCATTCTGGATACCCTGGAACAAAAAAAGGGGCGTCAGGAGGCGGAAAAAATCATTTACGGGGAAGAAAAGGGAGGGTTCACTTTCCGCAATTATCCCCACAGCGCCGAATACCTGTTATCCCTGCGTGAAAAACTGTTTGACGTGCTGGAAAACGGTTGAAAAGGATTCTTATAAGCTGCAGAAACATAAAAAACTCCCTGATTTCTTAGTTTTACCATATTCAAATTGATTAAGAGATTACCTATAATGCTATGCCAATGCAGCAGCGATTTTTAGCTTCTGGTTAATGGATATGTTCGTCATAAAAATCTAAAAAATCCTCGAACAACTCCAAATCCAATGAATTACACCATTTTTCCCTGTCAAGGTTTTGATATATATAACTGGCTTTATCCTCCGAAAACTGTTCTCTGTTTTCGTCTGTGTTATAGTCATAGTCAAGCGTTTTGAGCCATTCGTCAAATTTCGCATTAAACTCATTGCGATAAGTGTCGTCATTGAAATAGTTATGTCCCTTATTCTTAAGCGGAATAAAGCTGAATCGGGAATCGTCCTTGTACTTTTCGTAATAAATTTCGTAACCGTATTCGGTTGGAACAACTTCATCATCAAAGCTATGCACAATCATAACAGCGGCATTGCTTTTTGAGAAGCCGTCCAACGCAGTACTTGAGGCATATCCGCCATATTGAATCCTCTCATGCAGCTTCACAAACGGTAACATCAAATAAATACCATTTCCTACCTGCTTTTTCCCCTCTGCTTCAAACAGATTCGGTGAAGCGTTAAAACCCGAACAGGCTATAACGGCTTTTACTTCGGGGTGGTATGTAAGCACGCTGCAAACACTGTAGCCACCCCAGCTATGCCCAAATAAAACGATTGGCAGACTTGGGAATTTCCCGCTTTCTTCCACAAATGTGATTGCATGGTCAAGGTCAATTACTCCCTGTGGAAGTCCTCCGACTCCCTCACCCTCGCTTTCATCATTTCCCGTAGCGTCATAGGAGAAAACATAATATCCATGACTGGCAAAATAATTCACACAATCCATATAAGAATTATGTCCGCCTCCGCCAAAGCCATGTGCCATTACAACGATACCACGCTGGTTTTCTCCCGAACTATACATATATCCTGCCAGTTTCTGCCCCTCGTTGGAACTAAACTCATATTTCGTGCGGTGCAATCCGTCAAAGTCATCAACATAGAGCATAAGCGGCTCATAGCTCTCAAATCGCTGGTTAAAATTCTCGTTATATACCATTACGGACAATGCCCAATCGCAAGCAATTATTAGTACAGCCACGATAGTTAATACAATAAAGAGAATCTTCTTCTTTTTAGATTTCGGTTTCATTTTTTCATATCCTTTTCGACTTATTGTTGTGTCGGCAGCCCCGTGTAAGAATTTCAGATAATTGCTTCAATTATTGTGCGGTTTCCGGCTTTGATTTCCCGGACGCCTGTGATTTTGTTTTTGTTAAAATTAAAGCTAATCATATAACCTTTTTCTTTATGGTAATAATCCAGATAATCTGACAGTTGTTTTTCGCCCCGCTCGTTATATTCGTTCCCGCGCCATATTTTAAGCTCTACAATAAACTGTTCTCCCAGATAATCTATGATAACGTCTGTCCGTCTGGCATCCCGTGTCTGAGCTTCAATGTAGTAATTTCCTGTACCATTGATAATTGGTTTCAAGTATAAAAGGAAAAATTTACGTCCATGTTCTTCAAGGAATTTTTCATCTTTTTCACCGTATATGTCATGGAAATACTGCACAAATTTTTCAATAACCAAATCCATATTAAGCCTGCCGTTATCGATAAACTGCGACTTATCGCTTTGCGCCTTGTCATAGATGGCATTTGAAAGCTCTTCCTCGGCCAAAAACAGGTTATACAGACGCATTTCAAAAATACGGTTAGCTACCTGAATGCTTCCCTCTGCATTCACAATATAACCGAACATAGAGGCAAGGTTAATGGCAGGTATGTCAGGGTTATAGGACATTCTTTTTCCCGAAAATAAAATTGCTTTGAGCATCTTCTTCATTTCCGGGTATTCTTCCAGTTGGCGGACCATGCTTTCAAAGAACGGTTCCTGTTCGGCTAATATGGATTTTACCGCTTCCGCTATTCCCTTTTCCGACCAGGCTTCGGTCAGATTTTTGAGGTAAGTTTTCTCTGCAATATCTTCATCCAGAAGTTTGCAGACGGCAGATACGAGGTACGGGTAGCCGGAAGTATATGCATAAATGCATTCCGCGATTCCCTTCACATCCATATTCGTATGCTTGTCGTTTTCGTATTCCTCCAGCATGGCGGCAATCTGTGCCACCGAAAAGCTCATATCAATATTAAATCTGGCAGCGATATTCCATGGACTGTTATATTTATGCTCCGCGTCAGGGCGCAGTTTTAACTTCAGGTTTTTAATGTCGTAAACCCCGGCGAGAATGACAGAGTGAAAAATCGGTTTTTTGTCTCTGGCCAGATAGTAGCTCCGAAGCTGTGCCAGA
>Ga0224740_10159_pt1 | contig 17608 bp, 16 predicted proteins | sample LIM_E_Water_Bulk_FD_161634 | JGI IMG/M metagenome (GOLD analysis project Ga0224740, IMG submission 161634) | Enriched cells from gastrointestinal tract of the lab mouse from Pacific Northwest National Laboratory (PNNL), Richland, Washington... | ecosystem: Host-associated > Mammals > Digestive...
CTCGCAAAGCGTGGCAGCGTTTGTTATAATAAGCTGGCTGGCTCTATAGCCGTCCGGCTAAATGTGACACCATTTTTAGAAAAATATGCGGCAAAGCACAGCATCCGTTGTTCAGTATTTTGGATAGAAGCAGATATAAAATGAGTATATAGGGAGGCAGTGACCATGAATAGTTATACACATGTTGTTCAGTATTACGAAACAGACCGGATGGGGATTACGCATCACTCAAATTATGTCAGATGGATGGAGGAGGCCAGAATAGATTTTCTTAAGCAGGCGGGATGGGACTATGGTAAGCTTGAGAGTCTGGGAATCGTATCGCCTGTTACGGCAATAAACTGTAAATATAAGGCCAGTACCACTTTTGCAGATGAAGTGTCAATTGAGGTATCTGTGGAGGAATTTAAAGGGGTGCGTTTAAAGCTTCATTATATAATGAAGAACACGTCTGGAAAATGTGTCTGTGAGGGAGCTTCGGAGCACTGTTTTCTTGACAAAAGTGGAAAGATCCTAAAGCTGCATAAAGAATATCCTGATTTTTACCACGCTTTGACATCCCTTGCAGAAAGGTAGAATATGACGCTGACACAATTAAAATATGTGATTACAATTGCAGACACGCATTCCATGAATGAGGCGGCGAGGACCCTTTTTATCTCGCAGCCCAGCCTTTCACAGGCGGTAAGGGAACTGGAGGAGGAAATTGGAATCATTCTTTTTAACAGAAGTAACAGGGGGGTAAAGATTACACCCGAGGGCGAGGAGTTTTTAGGTTATGCAAGGCAGGTGACAGAGCAGTGCCGGCTTTTGGAAGACCGCTATATTGAAAAGAAAAACAGTAAAAAGCGGTTCAGCGTATCCATGCAGCATTACACCTTTGCCGTGAAGGCTTTTGTGGAGATGGTAAAGCAGTTCGGAATGGACGAATATGAATTTGCGGTGCACGAGACGAAAACCTACGAGGTGATAGAAAATGTGAAGAATTTCAGAAGCGAGATCGGGATTCTTTATCTGAATGATTTTAACCGGGCAGTGCTTACCAAACTTTTCCAGGAATCGGAACTGGAATTCCATGCAATTATAGACTGCGGCATATATGTGTATATGTGGAAGGGACATCCGCTGGCCGGGAAGGAGGAAATTGCCCTGAAGGAATTGGATGACTACCCCTGTCTTTCTTTTGACCAGGGGATCAACAACTCTTTTTATTTTGCGGAGGAGGTCTTAAGCACTTACGCCTATAAACGCCTGATCAAGGCAAACGACAGGGCTACGCTTTTAAATCTGATGGTTGGACTGAACGGTTATACTTTGTGCTCCGGCATTATCTGTGAAAGCCTGAACGGTTCCGATTACTGTGCTGTGAAGCTGAAATCTGAAGAAACCATGACCATAGGATACCTGAAACGCAAAGGAGTGGCGCTTAGCCCACTGGGGCAGAAGTATCTGGAAGAAATCAGGAAAATGCCCAGTGCGGAGGGGTGAACTGTTACAAAAATTCCTCTTGCAGCCAGAGTTGCCCTTGACAAATAAAATATCTGCCACTAAGATAAGAAAGTAAGACTACGAAAGGTGATACAGCCCTTTGCAGAGAGGAATTGTCTGTAAAGGGCTTTTTTAAGGAGACGCATTATGAGCAGAGAACTTGCAAAAACATACGATCCCAAAGGGATCGAGGACAGGCTTTACCAGAAATGGATGGACAAGAAGTATTTTCATGCAGAAGTTGACCACTCCCGGACGCCCTTCACCATTGTGATTCCGCCCCCGAACATTACAGGGCAGCTTCATATGGGACATGCGCTGGACAATACCATGCAGGATATTTTGATCCGTTTTAAGCGGATGCAGGGCTATAATGCCCTCTGGCAGCCGGGGACGGACCATGCGAGCATTGCCACAGAGGTCAAAATCATTGAGAAGCTTAAGGAAGAAGGTATTAATAAAGAAGACCTTGGCAGGGAAGGATTCCTTGCCCGTGCATGGGACTGGAAGGAAGAGTACGGCGGGCGCATCATCAGCCAGCTTAAGAAGCTGGGTTCTTCCTGCGACTGGGACAGAGAGCGTTTTACCATGGACGAGGGATGTAACAGGGCAGTTACGGAAGTCTTCTGCAAGATGCATGAAAAAGGATGGATCTATAAAGGAAGCCGCATCATTAACTGGTGCCCCGTGTGCAATACTTCCATTTCCGATGCGGAAGTAAATTATGAGGAACAGGCAGGCCATTTCTGGCACATCAAATATCCGGTCATTGAGGAAGACGGGAGCGTAAGTACGGAGCGGTTCGTGGAGTTTGCAACCACAAGGCCGGAGACTATGCTGGGGGACACAGCAGTTGCAGTTAATCCGGAGGATGAAAGATATAAAGATATCATTGGCAAAAAGCTGATGCTGCCCATTGTTAACAGAGAGATCCCCGTGGTTGCGGACGCTTATGTGGACATGGAATTTGGTACCGGTGTTGTGAAAATCACGCCTGCCCATGACCCCAATGACTTTGAGGTGGGCAAGCGCCATCATCTGCCGGAAGTCAATATATTGAACGATGATGCCACCATCAATGAAAACGGCGGCAAATTCTGCGGCATGGACCGCTATGAGGCGAGAGGAGCCATTGTAAAAGAACTGGATGAGATGGGGCTGCTGGTGAGGATCGAGGATTATTCCCACAATGTGGGAACCCATGACCGCTGTAAGACCACCATCGAACCGATGATCAAGCAGCAGTGGTTTGTAAAGATGGAGGAACTGATTAAGCCGGCAGTGGAAGCAGTAAAGAGCGGTGATATCCAGCTTATTCCCGCCCGTATGGAAAAGACCTATTTTAACTGGACGGACAATATCAGGGACTGGTGTATTTCCCGGCAGCTCTGGTGGGGGCACCGGATTCCCGCTTATTACTGTGATAAGTGCGGGGAAGTGGTGGTAAGTGCGCAGAAACCGGAAAAATGTCCTAAGTGTGGACATGACCACTTTACCCAGGACCCGGATACCCTGGATACCTGGTTTTCCTCCGCGCTGTGGCCTTTTTCAACCCTGGGCTGGCCGGAGCAGACGGAAGATTTAAAATATTTTTATCCTACCGATGTGCTTGTGACAGGCTATGACATCATTTTCTTCTGGGTGATCCGTATGATCTTTTCCGGCTTTGAGCAGATGGGGGAAAGACCCTTTAAGACCGTATTATTCCACGGCCTTGTAAGGGATTCCCAGGGACGTAAGATGAGCAAATCCTTAGGCAACGGCATTGATCCCCTTGAGATCATAGACCAGTATGGCGCAGACGCTCTCCGGCTGACGCTGATCACCGGAAACGCCCCCGGCAACGACATGCGTTTCTATTTTGAGAGAGTGGAAGCCAGCAGGAATTTTGCAAACAAAATATGGAATGCTTCCCGGTTTATTATGATGAATATGCCGGAAGAAGGGCTTAAGGCAGGTGCGCCTTCTTTAGAGCCTGTTGACAAATGGATCCTTTCCAAATTGAACAGACTGATCAAAGAAGCCACCGACAATATGGACAACTTTGAGCTGGGCATAGCAGTGCAGAAGGTCTATGATTTTATCTGGGATGAATTCTGCGACTGGTATATTGAAATGGTCAAACCCAGACTCTACAATTCGGACGATCAGGACAGTAAGGATGCGGCCCTGTGGACTTTGAAGACGGTGCTCATTGACGGGCTCAAGCTCCTCCACCCTTATATGCCTTTTATCACAGAGGAAATTTTCTGCACTCTGCAGTCAGAAGAAGAATCCATCATGATTTCCAACTGGCCGAAGTACCGGGAGCAGTGGAACTTTGAAAAGGAAGAAAAGGACATTGAGATCATCAAGGAAGCGGTGAGAGGGATCAGAAATGTCCGCACGGAGATGAATGTGGCGCCCAGCCGGAAGGCACAGGTGTTTGTTGTCAGTGAAAATGCGGATATCATCAACGCTTTTACAGACGGCAGGCTGTTTTTCACATCCCTTGCCTATGCTTCGGAGGTGACCATCCAGAAGGATAAGGAAGGCATTGCGCAGGATGCAGTTTCCGTAGTGATTGCAAACGCAACCCTGTACATCCCATTTGCAGAGCTGGTGGACATCCAGCAGGAAATTGAGCGGTTAAAGAAAGAAGAACAAAAGCTGGAAGGGGAACTTGCCCGTGTAAACGGTATGCTGAACAATGAAAGATTCATGTCCAAAGCGCCGGAAGCAAAGGTTGCCCAGGAAAGGGAAAAATTAAAGAAGTATACCCAGATGATGGAACAGGTAAGGAGCCGTTTAGGGCAGTTACAGTAATGAATTATATGCAGAAGACGACGAAAGAACAGAGCGTGCAGTCCTATACAGAAGCGGAAAATTATATCATGAAAATCCCCAAATTTGTTCCGGGCCGTACCCTGAAAGATACAGGGCGGCTTCTTGGACAGCTAACCGGGGAAACGGTAAAGAGCAGCATTATCCATATCGCAGGCACAAACGGAAAAGGTTCCGTTTGTGCCTATTTGTGCTCTGTTATTATGGAAAGCGGGTGCTCGGCAGGGATGTTTATCTCTCCTCATTTAGAGACCGTACGGGAGCGCATAAGCATTGGGAATGAGTGGATTTCCGAAGAAGAATTTATGACGGTGTTTGAGCGGGTGCAGCAGGCGGCAAAGGCAGAAAAGGAGCGTGGATACACGTTCCCTTCCTTTTCGGAATTTCTTTTTCTTATGGCCATGTGTTTTTTCGGACAGAAAAATCCCGATTACATTATTCTGGAAACAGGTATGGGAGGAAGGCTGGACGCCACCAACTGTATTGCAGAACCAAAGCTGTGTGTGATTACGGAGATCGGCTATGACCACATGCAGTATCTGGGGGATACCATTGAAAAGATAGCGGCGGAAAAAGCAGGAATTATTAAGCCGGGGGTTCCGGTGGTTTTTGTCGACAAGCGGCCGGAGAGCACGGCGGTTTTGGCCGAATATGCAAAAAAAGCGAAAAGTCCCGTGATTATCCTCAAAAAAGATGACATTTTGGATGTGAATATAAACAATAAAACCATTGATTTTTCGCTTCATACTGGTTATTATAATTATGTTAGCCTTTTTCTGGATACGCCCGCGCTGTATCAGACAGAAAACGCCGCTTTAGCAGCCGTGGCAGCACAGGCGCTTATGGATGGGCGGATCACGCCGGAGGCAGTAAGGAAAGGCTTGGGGGCAGCCCGGTGGCCGGGAAGGATGGAGGAGGTCTTACCCGGTGTCTATTTAGACGGGGCCCACAATGAAGACGGGGTTGAAGCGCTTCTTTATACCGTCAGAAATGACGGATGCAGGGGAAGAAGGTTTTTACTGTTCGGGTCAGCGGCAGACAAGCAGTACGATAAAATGATACAGCAGATCGTAAAAGCAGGGCTTTTTGAAAAAGCAGCCGTGACCGTGATGGAGTCGGATAGAAGTGCTTCCATAGATGAACTGAAAATGATTTGGGAGAAGTATAAAGAAACAGCATACAGTTTTTACAGTGATGCCGGGGAAGCGCTTTTAGCGCTTTTAGCTGATAAAGGAAGGGATGATATCATCTACGTTGCCGGTTCATTGTATTTGGCGGGGCAAATTAAGTCCCTGATAAGGAGATCCCAGAATGATAGATTTTGAAGAGGAATTGAAAAAATTTCATCCCAGCCTTGAGGTGGAAAATGCAGAAGAGGCTATCTTTGGCCAGGATTTGACAGATATGGCAGATTTACTGATAAAAATGGTTGAAAAGACCAAGAAGGAAGAAGAATAAGGAGAGACGGCATGAATTGTTATAATTGCGGATGCCGTCTGTCAGAATACGATTTTTGTACGGGATGCGGCGTGGACGTAACCATTTATAAAAAGATTATGTTCATGTCCAACCGTTTTTATAATGACGGGCTGGAAAAGGCTTCGGTGAGGGATTTATCCGGAGCGATTATCAGTTTGCGGCAAAGTATAAAATTTAATAAAAACAATATGGACGCCAGAAACCTGCTGGGGCTGGTTTATTTTGAAATGGGAGAGGTAGTCACCGCTTTGCAGGAGTGGGTCATCAGCAAGAACCTGCATCCCAAGAAAAATATTGCGGACGACTATATCAACATGATACAGGCTAACCCAACCAGGCTTGACGCAACCAACCAGACAATCAAGAAATATAATCAGGCGCTTATGTACTGTTATCAGGACAGTCAGGATCTGGCAGTGATACAGCTTAAAAAGGTTCTGTCATATAATCCCAAATATGTGCGCGCCCACCAGCTTCTTGCCCTTCTTTACATTAACGCGGAAGAATGGGAAAAGGCCCAGAAGGAACTGCAAAAATGCATCCAGATAGATACCAATAATACAGTCACCCTGCGTTACATGCGGGAAGTGGAGCACATGCTGATGCCGGAGGAACCGGCAAAGAATACAGCCAGAAAAAAGAAGACCCCAGACAATGTGGTGCGTTACCGGAGCGGTAATGAGACAATTATCCAGCCTGTCAACATGAAGGAGTCCAAGGGAGTTTCTTCCCTGCTTAATTTGGGACTGGGGGTAATCATCGGAGTGGCCATCGCATGTTTTCTGATTCTGCCCAGCCAGATTCAGAAAGCCAAGGCAGGGATTAATGATGAGCTGCGTATGGTAAGCGAGCAGTCTGATGCCAAGACCGCCACAATAGACGAACTGGAGCAGAAGGTACAAAAGCTGGCAGACGAGAACGCGGTTCTTGCAGAGGAACTTGCCGCCAGCCAGGAAACCGATGATACGCTGAAAGCTACGGACGGCCTGATGATGGCAGCAGGGGCTTATCTGGAAACACCTGAGGATATAGAGAAGATTGCCGGTTATCTGGAGGCACTGGCAGAAGAAAACGGCAATAATGAAAGCGGAGAAGGGGAAAATACCGAAGATGGAAGGTCAGAAAGCTTTATGGCGCTTTATGATAATCTTGTAAAGGCGGTAGGCCCCAGACTGGCGGAGTATTATTACAATATAGGACGCACAGCCTATTTCGACGAAGACTACGATACATCGATCCCCAATCTGCAATGGGCTTACCAGTACAACAGCACCAACAACGAAGCGCTGTTTTACCTGGGGAACAGCTACCGCGGCATAGGGGAGCTTGACACGGCAAAAGAGATTTATGCACAGGTGATTGACAATTTCCCGGGCACCCGGACGGCGGCCCAGTCGGAAACAAATCTGGCAGAAATCAACAATGCGGAACAGCAGAACTAACAAAAATACAACAGCAAAAGCAATCAAAACAGTCAGATACAAAAGAGGACAGACTTTATAAGGTTTGTCCTTTTTTTGTTACAATAAACCGGTTCATGGAGCGTGTCGGCGTTTGTTACAATAAACCGGTTCATGGAGCGTGACAGCGTTTGTTACAATAAGCTGGTACGCGGAGTGTGACAGCGTTTGTTGTTGACATTTAAAGAAAGGGGAAGAGGCATGGAAGAAAACTTTAAAGTGATTGAAAATTATCTGATGGTAAAAATGCCTGAGGAGGTGGACCACCACAAATCCATTTACATAAGCAGAACAGCGGACGAGTATATCATGAAGGACGGAGTGGGAAATGTAGTGTTTGATTTTGAGGACACCCGGTTTATGGACAGTTCCGGTATCGGAATTATTATCGGAAGATATAAAAAGATATCCTATTTCGGGGGAAAAGTATACGCCATCAATATTGATACCAGGATTAAAAAGACACTGATGATTTGCGGTTTACATAAAGTCATAGAAATTATGGAATGAGGTAAAGTATGGAAACAGGACAAAAAACAGAAAGCAGGATGAAAAACAATGTCATCCAAAGAAACGAAATGGAGATACAGTTTGACGCGCTGTCCGTAAACGAGGCATTTGCCAGAGTGGCGGTTGCGGCATTTGTAGCGCCCCTAAATCCCACAATGGAGGAAATCTCCGATATCAAAACGGCAGTTTCAGAGGCTGTCACCAACGCCATCATCCATGGCTATGACGGGCAGTTTGCAGGGGAGTCCGGGTTAGGAGGAGGGCAGGGAAGGGCAAACCAGGTGTTCCTGCACTGCCTCATAGACGAGGACGTTCTGCATGTGGAGATCCGGGACACAGGAAGGGGGATCGAAAATATCGAGCAGGCCATGGAACCCCTTTTTACGACAAAGCCGGAGATGGACAGGTCCGGCATGGGATTCGCCTTTATGGAAGCCTTTATGGATGATCTGGAGGTTGTGTCCCAGCCGGGATGCGGCACGGTGGTGCTGATGAAGAAAAAGCTGGGAACTACCTCGTGGCTTAGGCAAGAGGAATGAACCATGGCAGAGAACGCAGTACTAATCGAGAGGGCACAGGCAGGAGAAAAAGAAGCAAGAGAAGTACTGATTGAGCAGAATTTAGGGCTGGTACGCCATATTGTGAAACGGTTTTCCGGGAGAGGTTATGAGACGGAAGATTTGTTCCAGATCGGCGTTATCGGACTGATCAAATCCATAGATAAATTTAATACAAGCTATGACGTGAAATTTTCCACCTACGCGGTTCCCCTCATAACGGGGGAGATCAAGCGGTTTTTGCGGGATGACGGCATGGTGAAGGTGTCCCGCACCCTCAAGGAAAACGGTATGAAAGTGAAGTATGCCAGGGAGCGTCTTGGCAATGAGAAGAACCGGGAGCCTACGCTTGAGGAGGTTGCCAGCGAGGCGGCCCTTACCGTGGAGGAAGTGGTGCTGGCCATGGAAGCCAATGTGCAGGTGGAGTCCATTTATAAGTCTGTCTACCAGAATGACGGCAATGAAATATTTATGATAGACCAGATCGCAGACGAAAAGGCCAATGAACAGGAAACGGTTTTAAACCACCTTGTAGTGCACCAGCTTATAAACGGCCTGCCCCAGAAGGAGCAGAAGCTGATCAAACTGCGTTATTATCAGGAAAAGACCCAGACAGAGGTAGCCAAAGTTCTGGGCATAAGCCAGGTGCAGGTCAGCCGGATGGAGAAGAAGATTCTCCTTACCATGAGAGAAAAATTTAATGAGATTCATTAGTGGAAAACCAGTATCCCCACAGGCCGGCCGATATGTTGAAAATTGGAATCACTGGTGATTCGCTTGTTGACATAATTTCGGGAATATAGTAAGGTATAACATGTCGATAAATGTCTTTGAATTCCCAAAAGAGTGTTAATGAGGATACAGGTGTACCAATGAAAAGAAGAAAAGTATTTGTTTTTATATTAAGCATGGCGATATTGTTCCAGTCCGGTTTTGGTGTATTGGCGTCGGAGATTTCCGATGTCGGAGAGTCTGGGGAAAAGGCAGTGGAATCCCAGAAGGAAGAAACGCCGGAAGACGGCGGGGAACTGGAAGATGAGGATCTGGAGGCTGCGGATCTTGGGGAGGAGGAACCCGGGCAGGCGCAGGAGGAACAAGAGCAGGACGAAAGCTCCGAAGAAGATAGTGGTGAGGATCCTTCGGTGGAAGATCCTGACGAAGGAGAAAACAGCACAGAGGATACTTCCGGGGAAAATCAGGCTGAAGAAGAAACGGACGGGGAAGATATTTCCAAAGAGGAGGATCCTGACGGAGAGGAGCCTGCGGAAGAAGATCTGGAGATGCAGGCATATATAAATGAAGCAAAGCAGGCCCTTGCTGAAATTGCCGGGAAGGAAACGCTGATGGCAATCGTGTATCTGTGCGACAGCTATGGGGTCAAAAGCAGTCCCGATGCAAATGGGGAATCGGTTGTCAATGCTGTTTCCGGAACCACAGTGGTAATTGAAGGCATGGAACTGGACGAAGAATATAATATCTGGTTCAAGGCAGCCCTGGAGTCCGGCGGCGGCTCTTATAGCGGATACATAGAAAAGAGTTACCTTGCTTATTCCAACGAGATGCTTTTAAATTGGGAAGAAAACTATTTTCCCCAGACAATGTATGCTGCGGAAGGCATAAATGAAAAAGAGATAGCCATGTTTCCGGCTTCTTACCAGGACAAGTTAAGGGCCTTGAAGCGGGCGCACCCAAACTGGATCTTCGTGCCCCAGAATACAGGACTTAGCTGGGACAAGGTGGTCAGCGAGGAGTGCTATAAGGACAGAAGTCTGATTAGTACCACTATGGGGCAGGAATACCGGAAGGAATATCACAGCCCGAACTGGGACTATGCGTCGGAGGCGGCCATTAAGTATTATCTGGATCCGAGGAACTTTTTTGACGAGGTAAGGATATTCCAGTTTGAACAGCTTACCTACAATCCCTCTTACCATTCCAAGAGTGCGGTGCAGAATATTTTAGATGATACCTTTATGAGCGGTGCACTGCCGGGTGCAGGAAAGAAATATTCGGAAGCTTTTTATGAGATAGGGGTTTCCCTTAAGGTCAGCCCTTTTCATCTGGCCTGCCGTGTTTATCAGGAACAGGGGAAGGGAGAATCTGCGCTGATTTCCGGCAAATATAAAGGATATGAAGGATATTATAATTATTTTAACATAGGGGCATCGGGGGATATCGTAGAAAAAGTAATAGTGTCGGGGCTGAAAAAGGCAAAAGAGAAGGGATGGAATACCCCCTATGCTGCACTTAAAGGCGGTGCGCAGATAATCTCAAAAGATTATATTTTGAGGGGGCAGGATACCCTTTACCTGCAAAAATTTGATGTGGACAACACCGACAACTCCCTGTTTGTCCACCAATATATGCAGAATATCAGGGCCCCTTATTCGGAATCCAAAAAGGTAAAGGACGCCTACACAAAATCGGGAGCCCTTGAAAATACATTTGTTTTTAAGATCCCGGTATATAAAGACATGCCTTCCAGTGCATGTCCGGTACCGGTACCCCAGCCAACTGCAAAACCGACTGCGAAACCCACGGCCAAACCTACGGCGAAACCCACAGCAGCACCAACGGTAAAGCCTACGGCGAAACCTACAGCGGCACCGACTGCGAAACCTGTTCCAAAGCCCACGGAAAAACCGGAGTCAAAGCCTACCGACGCACCTGTGCCGGAACCGACTTCTGCACCGGCAGATAAACCCACAGAAGAGCCGGATGGAAAAGCAACGCCGGTACCTACAGACAGGCCCCCGGAGGAAAAGCCTGAAGCAAAGCCCACCACGGCGCCTGCAGATGAACCGACGGCAAAGCCCACCGCGGCGCCAACAGCAAAACCAACGGCAAAGCCTACCGCGGCGCCAACTGCAAAACCAGAAGCAAAGCCCACTGCGGTGCCAACGGTAAAGCCTACAGAGGTCCCAACGGCAAAGCCAACAGCGAAACCTACAGCAAAGCCAACAGCGGCGCCGACGGCAGTACCTACAGCGAAACCCACAGCGGCCCCAACGGCAGCACCTACAGCGAAACCCACAGCGGCGCCAACGGCAGCACCTACCGCAAAGCCAACAGCGGTGCCAACGGCGAAACCCACGGCGGCTCCGACAGCCAGACCTACTACAGCGCCTGTCTCTAAACCGGCAGGAGATACGGATGCAGATAAAAGCCAGGACAGCCACCAGCCAGACGCTGGGGAAAACGGACAGCATGGCAGTAATACGGCAAAACCTACGGCGGCAGCTACGGCAGCGCCGGAAAATACCGTACCCCAGGAACCGGACAAAGAACCGGGAAATAGCAGTTCGGCAGGGGTGAGCGTATTGGCGCCTACACCAAAGCCCCAGACAGCAGCAAAGGATAAGAATACACTTTCTATTGATATGAGTAAAACCAACATGCTTTATTCCCAGACGCTGACGCAGATCAAAGAACAGGGAATGGAAGTGGTTCTTAACATGGGCGGCGGGGTGAATTGGACGATTTACGGAAATACCATAGAAGACGATGTTCCCCAGGATGTGGATATGAAGGTGACAATAGGCAGCAGCAGGATACCAAAAAGCCGTCTGGAAATATTTGCTGGTGGAGAGAGATATGTGGAAATGTCTTTGGCCCATGACGGAGAATTTGGATTTACAGCAGTGCTTTCCCTGGAGCTGGAAAATGCACAGCCTTCAGAATATGCAAACCTGTTCTACTATAATGAGGAAGCAGATGTATTTGAATTTATGTGCGCTTCCCAGATAAGCAGTACGGGACAGGCGGCCTTTGCGTTTGGACATGCCTCTGACTATGTGATTATCTTAAGCGCAGAAACCATGGAAGGACGTGTGGACGAAAAGGAAGAAGCGCTGGAGGAAGTAAAGACACAGGAAGCCGCGGCCATGGCGCAGGCAAAAGAAGAACTGCCTGCCAGGGAGCCTGGCAAGGCAGCGGGAATTATCGCATTGATTGTTCTCGGCAGTGCGGCCCTTGGGATAGGCGCATTTCTGATATTTAAGAAAAATAATGATTCTGAATAGCGGAAACGCTCTGGACTTTGCAGGGCAGCTTATTGTGATCAAAGGCAGGAGTTTGTCCTGCCTTTGATCACAATAAGCTGTCTCGCAAAGCGTGCTTTACCGTTTATCCTATAAACAAAGGAGGTAATTTTACAATATGAAACAGTCTGAAACAAAAAACTGCCGCCCCATGAAAACAGAAGGAGCCGTCTTGCTGTTCAACTTTAAGGAAGGCCCCCAGCTTAGGGCTGTGCAGACGGCATTATTTCTGATGCAGGCCGGGGGACGGTGTGTAGGAAAAGAGGAGTACATGCTTCCCATGAAAATGCTGCTGGATAAGGACAACATTCCGGCTGTTCCGGCGGCCATGCCAAATCAGGAACTTACAGGGCAGATGATTGTATTTGCCGGGCTCAGCGAAAAGAGCCTTAACGGGCTTCTTGCCCTGCTGCGTGCCAACCCCGAATGCGGCCAAATACCATACAAGGCAGTGCTGACAGATACAAATAAAGAATGGAATGCCTATATGCTGATGGAAGAACTTAAAAAGGAACATGCTGCCATGCATCCTTAAATAGTATTAGAGGGACAAAAGACAATATAGAAAAGAGGGAAAGTATGAGAAGAAAAGACAGGGAGATCACGGAATTTGAGGAAATTGTAGATGTGATGGAAAGATGCGCAGTGTGCCGTCTGGCACTGCATGATGAGGAATACCCCTATATTGTGCCGCTTAATTTCGGCATGCAGGTGGAAGAAGGGCAGATCGTCCTGTATTTCCATGGGGCGGAGGAAGGAAAGAAGTACGAGCTGATAAAGAAAAATAATAAAGCCAGCTTTGAGATGGACTGCTCCACCCAGTTGGTGACAATCTTAGAGGACGGTAACTGTACTATGAATTACGAGAGCGTCATTGGGCAGGGGAGAGTGGAGATTCTTTCCGAAAATGAAAAAGAGCAGGCGCTGGATATTCTGATGCGGCATTATAGGGAGGAAGATTTTCCCTACAACAAGGCAGTCATTCCCAAGACCACTGTTTTTAAACTAACCGTAGAAAAATGCAGCGGCAAAAGGCGCATGAAAAAATAGCGTTCCCCTTTGCCGCTGCCGTTAGGTCATGAAATAAAGAAAACGGTATATGGATGGAATAGTTATTCGACAATGATCGTATTCGGCTCGCCTTTTCTGGCCTGGGATATGACTGCTTCAGTCAATTTGCGGAAGTTAGCTCCGGAAGAACTGGCTCCGGTCACGGTGTCTATGGTGCCGGAGGTCTGGGCCTCTATCAGTTTGCTCACATAACTACGGGTATATTCATTGGGATAGGTTCCCTGGGAAGCATTCATGTTTTCCATATAGGCATTGTCCCAGGCTTTTATGTAGCCGCTGGCATTTTTGGCATTGAATTCGGCGTAGACAATGGTATCGTCCTTTACCATGATACACAGATATTCCTTCCAGCCATGGGAGAAATCTGACATTTCCGCAGTGTAGAAACCATCTTTCATTTTGTCGGCAGAGCCGCATCCGCCAAGGATGAGGGTGAGAAATAACAGGGTAAGGCAAAGATAATTTTTCATGTGTATGATCTCCTAACTAATTTTTTACAATGAGCTGCCGGAAAGCAATTTTCAAATATGCTCTAGCGAAGCAGGACAGCGTTTGTTTTTACCTGGGCAACATAATTTTTCAGGCTTTCAGACTGCGCAAGGGAATCGGAAGCCGTCTTGCTGGCTTTATCTGCCAGCTTTTTGTTATTATCGGCAATTTCTCCTAAAGACAATAGCTGGCCGCTGATATGGGATACAACAGTGTTTTGTTCATTGACATTTTCCGATAATTTTTCAGAAATTTCCTTATACTGGTCTGTTACCTGCTGAATCTGTCGGAATGCCTCTGCTGTCTGACTGGCGGTGGAAAGCCCTTCCTGAATCACATTAGCAGAGTTCTGGATGATTGCGGCTGTCTGTTGCAGGGCCTGGGCAGTCTGGCTGGATAAATGTCCGATCTCGGAAGCTACAATGGCAAATCCCCTTCCGGCCTCCCCGGCTCTTGCTGCTTCTATGGAGGCATTTAAAGACACAAGGTTAGTCTGACTGGAAATATCCTCGATCAGCAGGCTTATTTTAGAAATTTCTTCCACGGAAGAATCAATATGGGACATGGCGTTGAGCATGACCTGCATGTATTCGCTGCCAAGAGTTGTCTTTTCGTGGGCACTTTGAGCGCACTGTTCAATCAGCATGGCATTTTCCCTGGTTTTTTCAATGGAGACAGTGATGGCGGCCATGCTCTCCTCCAACCGGTTCAGGACGACAGCCTGGTTTTCTGATCCGTCAAGGAGTTGACCTGCATAGTCAGAAACCTCACTGGAATTCTGGTTTACTTCCAGGGAAGACTGGTTCATGCGGATCATTGTCTGGTTAAGGGACTGCGTAATGTGGCAAAGAGAATCCCTGATGGAGGAAAAATCTCCGTGGAAATTATCCGGTATATCAATGGTGTAATCTCCGGATGCAAGAGAGCCAAGGCTGGTCTGGATGTTTTGTATGTAGTTGTTTAAGCTTTTAACAGTCTTGGACAGAGCATCTGTGAGAATACTTGTTTCGTCGTTATTTTCAGAGAGTATGACCTCATCCGTCAGGTTTCCGTCGGCAAGGGCCTGGAGCCGTCTGGTGGCCAGCGAAAGTGAGAAGGACATTTTTTGGGCAACCGGTATGATGATGCCTGCCGCGATAACAAGAAGCAGCACGGACAACAATATAGTCAGCAGTAGCGAAATAAGTACAGTGTTCATAAACTCATGCTGGGGGGCATATATCATAAGCGCCCAATTGGTACCGGGAATGGGGGCATAGCCTATATAATGTTTTATATGCCGGAAAGAAACCATTCCGGCGTCTGTCTGGAAAGACAGGACTTTGTCAAATACCTCCCGGTTTTTAGAGGAAGGATAGGTGTCGTAAATATTCTTTTTATCTATAATATTCTGAAAATTCCGGTCGCCGATAATGACTCCGTCCTTATTTACAATACAGGCACTGCCGGAATCTCCCATTATCAACATGCTTAAAACATCGTTTAAAAGATCGTATTTATAACTCCCTATAAGATACCCGGTTATCTCATCGCTATGTTTAAGGGGCGAGCCAACGCAGAGCTGTAAATTATCGTTTTCATAATGAGGTTCGCCAATCACAGTGTTATTGGTCTGGGTCAGATAGGAATAGTAATCCGTGTTGGAGATGGAAACGGGGGCTGCGGCATCCCCATATATTTTTTGACCAGATAAGTCATATGCGGCAAGCCAGACAAACTCTATCTGAAGTTTGGCGTCATCTAAAAGGGCCTGCCTATCAGCTTCGGAACTGTCCAAATCTGAAAGTACCTGGGCAGTGGAAAGATTGTACATGCGTTCCGTGAGCAGATGCAGATTGGAACTGATATTCTGTGATGCAATCCGTGCGGTGACCTGTAAATTTTCCAGTTGCAGGGAATTAGTGGAACGGATACTGCCAGCGGACATGATTATGGTAATCAGTATGGCAAGAAGAATGGACACCGACATGACATAAAAAATGATTTTCTGTTTTAAATTGTGAAACTTTTTCATTTTATACTCCTTTTATTACAATAAGCTGGCACGCGGCAGCGATTTTTCAGACATTTTCTTTATATAAATATAATGTAATTGCATAACTGGTGCAGAAAATCGTTCCCATTTTAACATAAAGAAACCGTATTTACCAGAGATATTCGCAATTTTATTTTTCTAATGACAGAACAGGGCGTTTTTCTGAAATATTATAATTCGGGGTGACACTGGGGAGGTTGTCTGTTACAATTATTAGTAATATTTTGTACAAAGCAAAAAGGAGTATTAAGAGTGAGCGGTGAAATAATAAAGGAGCAGATTAAACTGGTCAGGCCATCCATGGATTATGCGGGAGACATTATGAAGTTCCGCCGGGAGTTTCTGATTCATAATAAAGAGGAAGATATGGGAGGCGCCGGGAACCTTAGAGACTGCCAGAGTGCCCAGAAGTGGATCCAGTTTACGGAATCTATGCGGGATGCACAGACCTGCCCCGGCGGGCTGGTGGATTCGGACATTTACATAGCAGTCAGGGAAAAGGATAGAAAAATTGTAGGGATCATAGAGTTCCGCCATCACATTGACCATCCTGTTTTAGGCTTGTGGGGAGGACATATCGGCTACTGCGTCAGGCCCTGCGAGAGGCGTAAGGGATATGCAAAGGAGATGCTGCGGTTAAATCTCATCAACTGCAGGGAAGCCGGGCTTGATAAGGTGATGATCACCTGCGATGAAGAAAATATTGGAAGCGAGAAGACCATACGCGCCAATGGAGGGGTGTATGAAAAAACGGTGTGGTCTCCGGAACTTAAGAAATATATGAAAAGATTCTGGGTGGCCCTGTAAAAATATAAAAGGATAGAAAACAGAATGTTGAAGATAGCTGTTTGCGATGATGAAAAAGTAATAACCGGGCAGATAGAGAGTATGCTTCTTGCATTGTGCGGCCAGGAAGGGATTGCGGTGGATATTGAGGTGTTCTATGACGGCAGTACCCTGGAGCGGAGTATACAGGAAGGCGCAAGGTATGATTTATTGTATCTGGACATTCAGATGAAAGATGAAAACGGAATCACTGCCGCCGGGAACATTAGAAAGAGCGATGAGAATATGCTGATTATATTTGTATCAGGGTATGACAAATATTTGATGGATCTATTTAGGCTTGACGTGTTTGCCTTTATCAGGAAACCAATTGACAAAGGGTATTTTTCCGATACATTTATGGAAGCGCACAGGAAAATATGCAGTAAAAAGTTTTATTTTACTTTTCGCTACAAGAGCGAGGAGTTTAAGATACCATGTAGTGAAATCCTGTATTTTGAGAGCGTGGGGCGGCAGATAAAAGTGAATTTGTACGACGGAAATACAGAGACTTTTAATGGGAAGCTGTCGGAGGTGGAAGAAAAGCTGTCGGAGGGCAAGGTCCCTTTTTTGCGAATCCATCAGTCTTATCTTGTAAACTACCACCTCATAAAGTCCCGGACAAAATCACAGGTCACGCTGGTAAACGGAATGAAGCTTACGATCAGCGAGGACAGGCAGAAAAATTTCAGCAGGGAATATGCAAGGCTGTTAGAGAGGGAAATCAATGTTTAACTTGGGCAGGATCATTTTATGTGTTACCGTGACAGCCGGGACGCTCTGGATAATAAAGAAATTTTTGGAGATTTTTTTTGAAAAGAAAAGGCATAA
>Ga0224740_10163_pt1 | contig 17513 bp, 14 predicted proteins | sample LIM_E_Water_Bulk_FD_161634 | JGI IMG/M metagenome (GOLD analysis project Ga0224740, IMG submission 161634) | Enriched cells from gastrointestinal tract of the lab mouse from Pacific Northwest National Laboratory (PNNL), Richland, Washington... | ecosystem: Host-associated > Mammals > Digestive...
TTCATTTATTGTCGGATTTTCACTTAATAATATCCCATTGTCATCTATCATATAAGATATCTCTGCCACACTTGTACCAATAATCGGTATCCCATATGCCATGGCTTCCTGAACTGATACGGGGCATCCTTCGGATGCTGTTGTTGTTATAAAGGCATCCACATAATTTTCCGAATAAAACCGCATAACCTGTTCTGATGCCACATAACCCCTGAATTCATAATTTATATTTTTCATGCTGTCCAGTTTTTCATGTGCGTACTCGCACAGCTTTTCATAATCACCTCCATCGCCAAAATGAACCCATTTAATAGGTAAATCTGTGATTTCAGCAAGAGCATCAACTATCATATCAACCCTTTTTCTGGGAAGAACCATTGCACAGCTTACCAGCAGGAAGCTCTCCTTTTCTTTTTTAATCACAGGTCTGCTCCCTGTCGGCTTCACTCCCAGACGGAACAATTGATATTGTCCTTTTTTGTCAGGCTCGCCATATTTACTAATATAGTATTGCCTCCCGTGCTCCGCGATAAAAACTATGCTATCGAACAATTTGTTCATCTGTTTTTTAAACGGCTGTCTTCCAAATTGGCTCCCCTCATCATATAAGTCATATCTGTGAGCCCGCGTTATCACCTTTATATTAGAATGCTTCCTTCCATACTCTGCCGCAGTCAAACCATAATAAGTAAACCAATAGCAATATATAATTCCACTGCGCGTTTCATCTATAATATGGTTACTTAAAAGGAATCTTCGAAACCGTCTTGCCTCCTCAAAAAACAGAACACTCTCCAATAATCTCCCCGCTATTTTTTCCCCTGACCTTAAAATATCAAATATCTCTTTATAAGCAGCGCTGCTGCCTAAATAGCAAATACTGTCCCATAGCTTCTGGAGCAAAGACGCTTTCCTTGTATAATGTATTACCTTCACATTTTCATCCAGAATAGCAGTTTGTTCTTTACTCAGAGAATTGGAAATAACGATAACGTCAAATTTCTCAGTCAAAAAGGGCAATTCCGGAAGTATAAAAGAGTCCTCACCTTTTCCAAAAGGAAAATCAGTTGTAATTAAATATAATATTGGTTTCATTCCATTTGCCTCTTTCTCTCTGATAAATGGGCACATCGTTAGTAATTAAGTATCCCCTGCAAGATAAGAAGTATTATTTTTCTCCCTGCTACACACCTAAAACCCTGTCTACAATAGCTTTCGCCGCATTATCGTGACCTCTGAACTCGCTGTCTATAATCGCATCCCTTTTCGGTTTTAAATAGTCATTACCTTTCATAATATCATTCAGATAACGAATAATATCTTCCCATGAATCTGCTATATACATTCCTTCGGACATTTTACTGCATATCTTATTTAATTTAATATTATTAGAGCAATAAATAACAGGTCTTCCTGTTAAAAAGAAAGGTATCATAACAGAAGAAATATCCGTAATCAGGATATCTATATTCGGAAAAATATCTATTATCATATCGTGCTGATTAAGGATTATATCCTTTTTAATTAATTCTTCTTTATAATTTTCAACATCTTTTTCCGTCATTAATCCCAATTTAACCATATTGGCGAATAGCAACGGGTGCGGTCTAATTGTCAATTGAATTTGGGGAAACAGTTCACCCAATGAAATAATTCGCTCCTTATATTCAAAGAAATGGCTTCCCCCCATTTCTTCATCATAGGTCCAACGTGGTGTCCAGCAAATTCTATAATTTTTATGAGATGATTTCATATTTAAATATGGTTCTAATGCCGGATAACCCAAATATTCAAAATTATGACAGCCCAATATTGTGCTTATCCGGAACTTGCTTTTCAATTCATTTACACTGGTTTGAGAATCCATAAAACCAAAGTATACATTTCTAAAAAAGTTTTTATTAAATACTGTTTCCCAAAACACGTCTGCGCAATAGAATCCGTACGGAATATAGCAAATTTTTGAATATCTCACTACACAATAACTTCTCATCTCTGTCGGTAAATGCATATCATATGGGTCCTGATAGAATATATAATCATATTTTTGCGCTCTCAAATCAATTACATTTTTATTACTGTCAATTGCTTCTATAATCTTACCATATTTTTTTATGAAAAATTCTCTCTCATAGCTATACTCCATTGGCAAATTCAAATTACTGTCAAAAGAAGGAACTACTATCAAATCAACAATTGCCTCTTTCCGTTTACCAAATTCTTCATAAACAGAGGCTACAATATCCCACGATTCAGGCTCTGTCGCGAGAAAAGCGACTTTAATCCTGTCTTTCCTTGCTATTTTCTTTTTCAGGCAATACAAAACAGCAGCATTCTCATATATACTTTCCATTACTTTGAACAAAAAATTCTCTTTCATTTGTTTTCCTCTATAATGTCCTTAAAAATCTCTCGCAATAATCCAAGTCACATTCATACTGAATTTGAGAAGCTGTATCTGCATTGCCTACTACGGTTCCATCCAATCCTATACACCTCATTCCAACTAAATGCGCAATAGTCGGATAATCTATCCCATCCTCCTTTTCCGGGTATATGTGTATTAACATTGTATTTTCATGGCAATATATAATATTTGTAAAGGCAGCACCGCTTGCCCCTGCTACATATTTTGCGCTTCTAAATAATTTTATTTGTTCCAGGCAAGACATATCCTCTGTAAATACAACTTCAAACCCATATCTATGAAATACTTTTTCAACCTCCATTGAATTAACTAAACGCATATTATTTGTTCTTCGACGCGAGCAAAAAATTCTTCGTTCCGGTTTGATTTCCTTAATATCAAATTCACCCAGTATACGCTCCCTTACACTAAATATTGCTTCCCTGGTTATTCGATTATCTTCCGGGATTTCTTTTTTATCCTTTACATTAAACGTCATTGGTGAAATTGCTGAAACATGTACCAGTTTTTTTACTTTCATCCTTGCCGATACTGGAATTACAAGACGTTTATTAATATTTACCAGTTCAACAAGTTCTTTTAACTGCGGAACCCTGAAAACTGCTTCGTCCATAATAAGAGGCAGTACTTTATACTCTTCTGATTCGTCGAGCAGTATCATTTTAGGTAGAATTTCTAATGTCAAATGAAATAAATTTCTGGAGCCTATACCGCCAAGCCAGATGCCTTTCTCTATTTTTTTTAAAGACTTAAAATAAGTCAAATAGTATTCGTCATTGATAACGTCCTTTATAGCGCCACCCCTGAAATCACATCGCCTTACTATAAAATCGTTTACTATTTCATCACAATAAATCTTTTTATTATCTGTTAAAATAGATGTTTCCGGATATACATATACATTATTCAATTCTGCGATATAAATGTCAGGACACCTGAATTCAACCAGTCTTTCTTTTCCTCCTTCAAAGTATTCTGGATAGCAAAGTGTTGTGGAAATTCCAGTTTTTACATATTCATATCTTTTTTTTAACCTGTCGCAATAATCCTTTATGCTTTCGATTATCAAAAATACCTTTTCTTTATAAAATACCTTTTTTATAATATAATCTCTGAACGACCTGTATATATATAACATTTACATTCTCCGTTTTTAATTTCATCTATAATTTTTCGCAAATATCGGATTTATACCATACTTGCTTCCATAATACTCTTTACTTTTTACCAGACCTTCATTTAAATATAAACCCATATTCTCCGTTCCTATTCCCCATGACACTTTCTTATAACCCCTTTTCCTCATTTCGACCAACATAACATAATACATAAAAGACATGGGACTAAGCTGTTTATAATCAGGATTAGCACATAAATACTGCGCATGCGCAACATTTACTCTATTAAAATAAAACATCATGGAAGCCGCTAACATCGTATCATTTTCATATACTCCAAAGCATTCGCATTCATCAATTAGCCTTTTCGTCTGAAATTCATATATTTCTTCTACTGTATGAACCGGTTTTTTCTTATATTTCTCCAGAGTTTTTTCAAGCAGGCAAAGTAAATATTCGATTTCTTTGCATGTTGTAAGTTTTTTATAATATAATCCTTTCTTTTGGCAATTGTGAACATCCGTTCTCTTTCCTTGCGAAAACTCTGACAAAATATCATCGCTATAGTTTTCAAAATCTACATATAAATTTAATTCATTACAACATTGGAAACCTAAGTAATAGAAACAATATTGAAGCAAATCCACGTTTTCTGAGGCCAATAAGCTGGGTGTCTGCTTAATTATTACTTTTTCAAATTTTTCTGATATCCATACTTCTTCCAATGAACGAACAATTTCAATTACTTTTGCTGTTCTATACCACTTTTTCCCTATAATAATCCCCCCATAAGTACTTCCAGCATGGGAACATAATACCTTTGCACCATTTTCGATTATTTCACAGGCCGGACATACTGCGACAAGATGTTGCTTATCATCAAACACCATATAAGAGGTATCCGTAAATCTTTCTACAGGATGGTAATTCAGAAATTTTCTTGACTGCAAAAATGTTCCATTACAAGCTTCTTCTAATACAAATCTATCCCAAATATCCTGATACAAATTCTCATATTTTATAATCTTCATATTCTTTATCCTTTTATATACCCCTATTATATTCCATAAATCTCAAATAAGCATTATCTAATGTTTGAAACCAAACCGGTCAAAACCTCTTTTTTATCCTTTTCTACTGCTTTTCCATCCTTTATTTCATATATCTTATCACAATTTCTTATAGTAGTCAGCCTATGCGCAACAATAATCATCGTTTTATATCCCTGCAGTGCTTCGATAGCTTCCATAACCTCTTCTTCGGTTTCATTATCTAAAGCTGCAGTCGCTTCATCCAAAATCAATATTTCGGGATTACGATATAATGCTCTTGCTATTGCAAGCCGTTGCCTTTGTCCTCCTGAAAACCTAACCCCCCGCTCCCCGACAACCGTTTCAACTCCTGACGGCAAACCTTTAACAAAATTATCCAGTTGCGCAATTTTGAGCGCCCTCCATACCCGTTCTTCATCTATAACCTCTTCTCCAAATGCAATGTTATTCTTTATAGTATCATCCACAATATAAACAGCCTGAGGTACATATCCTATAACCCGGCTCCATTCTTCTCCGAGGTCTTCTATATCAATTCCATCCATTAATATTGCCCCTTTCTGCGGCTTCAATAAAGAAAGAATTATGTCCGACATAGTAGTTTTTCCTGCTCCCGAAGGCCCGATAAGGGCAATAGACTGCCCTTTCTCAATCCTGATATCTACTCCGGCTATTACGAAATCCTCTACATTAGGATACCTATAATAAACTCCTCTAATCTCTAATTCCTTTAAAAATTTAATATTACGATATTTATCAGCTGTTACTTTTTTCTCAGTATCTTTTCGCTCCAGTTCCTTCACTCCTGCAAGGGTATCGTATGAGGCCGATAGCTGAGACATATTCATTGTAATAACGTTAATTCCACTGGTAATTGCGCCCAATGCAGGTAATATTCTAAATGCAGCGACAGCGACTGTTGATAACTGATTAAGTAATGTGTAACTGCCGTTTGCATTCCCCAATTGAGTGGCAACCACCAGCATAACACCTGTGATGCAAATCATTTCTATTATATAGCTGGGGGAAATCGTCCCCAAGTCCACCTTAACACATACCCTATATAATTCTTCAAGTGTTTTACTGTAAATCCGCACAAAGAAATCCTGTTTATGCATAACCAGTATTTCTTTATTCCCCTGAATTGCTTCGATAGATATTTTATTATTTTCAAACATTAAATTTCTTCTCTCTATACCGTTCCGTTTCATCGCTTTTTGAAAAAAAAGCTGAATTAGGACAAGGCAGACAATTGCCAAAAATATCAGTACAAATGCCATTTCCCTGAATTGAAAAATAATAAAAACAGCAATACATATTATAGTCATTATTTTTGTAAGGATTCCGAATAATTGACCAATTATACTATACACACTATCAACGTCATTTCCTATTCCCTGCAGGAGCCTGGAGGAATTATTTTCAACAAAAAAAATGTATCCTTGTTTCATATATGCATGTAACACTCTAATTGACAATTCTCTCCGTATTTTATATGCATATTTCAAAGATACCCAATTATAAAAAGTAAAATAAAAATTCTTTAAAAAATAAATACCTATAACTCCAATGCACACAAACCATATCATTCTACTTGTATTATTTAATTGCAGCCCCTCAACAAATGGCTTGATAAACCACTTGTTTCCTAATGCATTCACATCTATTAACATATCTAAAATAGGAATGATTACTGCCACTCCAAGTAACTCCAGCAAAGCTGCCACCATTCCCATGAATAAAACTAAAATCGCATATTTTTTTTGTTCCGCTGACAAGATAAAATCTAATTTTTGATAAACATCTCTTATTTTTCTTAAAGTATTCATAGATGCTTTCTCCCCTTAAGCTTAATCGCCTTCCCTATTAATTAAATAGCTCTTTTAATTTTCTTGTCAATGTCATATTTTCATATTTGTCTAAAAAAAGTTGTCGATTCGAATAACTTATATTACTTTCTCTCTTTATCATATAAAACTTCTTAATTGCGTTAATAAATTCTTCTTTCGTATTACATTCAAATATATCTGGCTGTTCTTCTGTTTCGTAGCCTTCCAACGCTTCTCTTGTAGCAAAAATAGCCTTCCCATACATAAGCGCTTCTGCGGTTTTAACTTTCATCCCATCGCCATAAAATATCGGCAACACTACCGCATCAGAATCCTTATAATATTCTCCAACATCCTGTACTGTTCCAACTATCTGTACATTTACCCGTTGCCAGTCTGTCGCTTTTTTTTCTAATCCCTTACCCACCACGGTTAGCTTAATATCGGGAAACTGACACATAATATTATTTATAAACCACTCTATGCCATCTATATTGGGCTGGAAAAATGAGCCTATAAAAAGTAATTTTCCCGTTATTCTGCAAGAAGTTTTCTCAAATAATACCTCTTTTTTATCAAAAATATCAGAAAATGAAATCGGAAACACCAAATCAGCTTCTCTTCTATAAACCGCTTTAACTAATTCTGAATCTCGGCTATTTAAACATACAATCTTATCAGCTTTTTTTACGGCATTCCTTTCGTTTACCAAGAATGCAGGATAAGAAACCAAGTATCCGACACTTTCATGTAAAATTTTATTTTGTATATATTTCTTCTCAACATTATGAAAAAAGAATACTTTTTTTGCTTTTGTTTGAACTTTTTTGCATATTCCTCCAAGGGTTGACCTGTCAAACCATATATAATCAAAATTTTCCCGATTAATATTTTCAATTATCTGGTTCATTGTTTTCCGGCTATATCCGATTCGAAGCCCTAACGCCCACCATATCTGCTGTATCTTATTACTATATGTTAAAAATATCGATATACGCTCTGACTCTTTTACTTCATCGTTTGTAATCATGTACAGATATACATTCTCAACGCCAAAAATCTGACATAAAATATCATAATTCCTGTAACTGCATTGCCTCCCACCATCATTACGATTTGTAAGGAAATTACATGTAGCCACCATCAATATTTTTTTCATATCTCATCCCTGCTCATCATTATTTATAAATCTGTCATAATCTAATTTTCTTGTATGATACTCTACGTCCTCCAGTATTTTTCTATTAGCAGCAATCACATCAGCCAGCATTCCAATGACGAAGGTAATAAACCCCATAATCAATAATGTACATGCCAGTATCAAGGACTGGATGTGTCCTGCTCCTCTTCCCGACCAGTAGTAAACCAAAAAACGAACACCTATTGCTAATCCTACCAGAGACGGGCATAATGCTACCAGCGAAAAACAGTAGAGAGGTTTATACATAATAAGCGCTCTCAAAATCGTAATCATAGATTTCTTTACATACCCTAGCATACTGTGAAACAACCTTGATTTACGTAGTTCCGGATTTGTTCTTATAGGAACAGAAGTAATTGCTATACGATTTCTCCCTGCCTGCACAATTGTTTCCAATGTATATGTGTAATCATTAACTACATTCACACGCATAGCGGCTTCTCTGCTAAAGGCACGAAATCCACTGGGCGCGTCAGGAATATCTGTATGAGATGCCTTGCGAACCACCCAGCTTCCAAAATGCTGTAATTTCTTCTTCATCCATGAAAAGTGCTTTGTATTATCAATTGGCCGCTCTCCTATTACAATATCGGCTTCCCTATCGAGAATCGGCTTTATCAATTTTCCGATATCATCCCCGCAATATTGGTTATCTGCATCGGTATTAACAATGATATCTGCTCCGTTTCTAAGACATGCATCCAGACCAGCCATAAACCCCTTTGCCAAACCTTTATTTTGCGAAAAACTGACCACATGATGAACCCCCCATTTTTTTGCAACTTCCGCAGTGCCATCCTTACACCCATCATCAATAATAAGGTATTCTATGGCATCTACTCCTTCAATATATTTAGGAAGCGCATTTAATGCGATTTCCAATGTTTCAGCCTCGTTATAACAGGGAATTTGTATAATCAGTTTCATTCTTGCATCTCCTGCGCTTATCGTTATGAAAATTTAACTACTACAACATTGTCAATAACTTGAATCGAACCTTTATCCGGATACGAAGGCATTTGTTTTATCTCATCCATTTCCTCATACCTTTCCCTCTCCCATATTTCTTCCGGAGAATAACCGCAATGTCTTTCAACAAATGCCCTCCACGCATAATTATTAATTAAATCTTCCAGATTATATCCAAACCCGTCTGCAGAAATCGTATCAAAATAAGGCATTTCCGCCAAGCCGATATCCTTTACTTCCCGTTCCCCAATATAAACCACAGGTAAATCATCTTCATACCCTTCTGTACTTTTTATTTCAGCAATCAGTTCTGTAAACCATGCCGTTGTTTGTTCTTTTAAAAAATCAGCTTTTAAATAAGACGCATTATCAAGATAAATATATGTGACCGGGAGTAACCACATAAATAGTAATAAACAGATTGATAATCCATTTCTGCATATTAATCTGCCTTTATCCACAGCCTCTATCCGTTTTGTATGTTCCAGCAGTATAATCGGTATTATAAACACAAAAACCAGAGAATATCGCATCAATATATGTGGACTGTAATTTTCACTTGAAGACATTAAATAAATACTGTTTAATGCCATTGGCAGCAGTAACATCATAAAGAATAACAGCACTTTATTCTTTTTTGCTCCATTGCTTTTAAGCACAAATAGTATTAAAAACAGTATCGTTATAAAAATAATGCCCCAAGCAAGAAGCCTCTGAAACATTGTAGTATTCACTCCACACCACTTTATTTCATATAGCATATAGTAATAGGCATTCCATATCATAAAAGGTATTTTTGAAAGCTGAATCTTCCCCACTTCATTTATTCCTTCATAAGTGGATAGTCCGATTCCTCCAATAGTGACAATTATTTTATTTAAAATCAAATAACCGACAAGACCAATTCCCATTGTTGAAAGATACCAAATCCCCCTAATAACAATATCTCTGATTCGGATTCTCATATTTTCAAACATATCAACCATTAAAGATATAAAAAACAGTGTAATGGTAACTGTAAAATATGCCTGATAAATTCCCATTGCCGTAGCAAGTAATGTTCCACTGATAATGGCACGTTTTATCCCCTGCCTTCTAACCATTGCCCAAACTGCAAGTACATTAAGAAATAAAGCAAACCAATAAGCACTGGAAGTATACATAAACGTAAAAATACTGGTAACCACAGGAAACACCGCCATAACAATTCCTGTATATATCGCACTTAATATCCCTTTAATATGCAAAATGTCTAAGACAAGCATTCCCGAAACGGCAATAAATAAAAGAGAAAGCATCCCATGGAATAACGGTGAGGCAAACACACCTACCGTACTTTTTCCCGCAATTTCAAGAAATCCTAATACAAAACGTCCTAAGTTGAAAGTTGCTCCCAACGAGTTGATTGAAAGAATCCCGTCATGATAAGTAAGATTGTTTGTAAACATATAACCATGGGCAAATAAGCCAAAAAGAAAAACACTAAGAAATAACGCTTTTTTTTGTTTTGATATTCCTTTTATCTTTCCAGTCAAGTATTCTTCCAGCCTCTCCATCTGCTATTCTCCCAAATCCCTCTTCACATTTATATAATCTAAAAACATATCATAATTACGTATATAATCACTCTCATCATAATAATCAGACGCTAGTACCATAAGCACTGCATCCGGAGTAAAATCATACATTTCCCTCCAAATATTTGATTCCAGATACAATCCTTCTGTGGGCTTGTCTAACCGGACACGTCTCTTCTCCAATCCTGAATCCAGCAAAATCGTACATGCCCCGCTCGGGCAAAACAATATCTGTTTCAAGGTTTTATGAGCATGGAACCCTCTGTGCACACCCTGCTTTGTATCGAACATATAATATACTCTTTTTACTGTAAACGGGATATTTTTATTCTCTTCCAAAGCTATCAAAGAACCTCTTTCATCTCCGTGAATCTGAAAGGGTATCATCTTAATATTCATCTGTTTCTCCTCAACCAAACGTGTCTCCGGTCAGACAGCCTTCCACGTGTTCAAAGCATCAATCACATACTCTATCTCGTCACCCATCCCGTAATACAGCGGAAGGCTCAGCTCTGTGGAGCTGAGTTCTTCACAAACCGGCAGTTCCCCTGTTTCCGGTTTTTCACCGGCATATGCCTGCTGGCAGTGAATCGCCGTCGGATAATGAATAACTGTCTGAATTCCTTTCTCCCCCAGATATGCGGCCAGCTCATCTCTATTTCTTGTTCTTACGGCAAAAATATGCCACACCGGCTCCACATCCGCCTCAATATAAGGCAGCACAATTCTCTCATTATAAATACCCTGCAAATACCTGTCCGCAATCATACGTCTGCTTTCATTTACTTTATCAAGCCCCGGCAGTTTCACCCTCAAAAAAGCCGCCTGCATTTCATCAAGCCGGGTATTATATCCCTGATAAATATGATGATATTTTCTGTCAGAACCATAGTTTGCCAACGCGCGCACTTTTCCTGCCAACTCACTATCATTCGTGGTAATGCATCCGGCATCTCCCAAAGCCCCCAGATTTTTTCCCGGATAAAAGCTGAATCCAGCGGCATCCCCAAGACTGCCTGTCCTTCTTCCTTTATATAACGCCCCGTGAGCCTGGGCCGCATCCTCTATCACCTTAAGATGATACTTTTCCGCGATATCCAGAACCGCATCCATATCAGCCGGCTGGCCATAAAGATGTACCGCGATAATTGCCTTCGTCCGCTTTGTAATCTTTTCTTCTATCAACTGCGGATTAATATTATAAGTTCGAATATCCGGCTCCACCATCACGGGAACCGCTCCGGTTCTGCTGACTGCAAGCGCTGTGGCTATAAAGGTGTTAGAGGGAATAATCACCTCATCTCCCACTCCAATGCCGTATGCCTTAAGTATTAAGAACAAAGCGTCCAATCCATTGCCGCAGCCGACACAATAATCAGCATTACAATACTCTGCGAACTCCTTCTCGAACTGCTCCCCCTCTTCCCCGGATATATACCAGCTTCTTTCATATACCCTCTCAAAGGCTTCGCGAAGCTCTCTGTCCAGTTCTTTCTCTAACGGCTTAAATGTAACAAAAGGAACTCTCATCTTTTCTTCCACCACCTAAAAAACATATCCAATACCCATCGAACCCCTGCCGCCATAAAAACTGCTACCGCAGCCAGCATCACTACCATAAGGCAGTCCGCTAAACCATGTGTCATAAATCCTTTATAAACCGACATAAGCACAACAAAAATCATATATGCTGCAAGGAGAATGTTTCTATAGCTGATATTTTTCTTCAGCTTCTCCTTTTCCCTGTTTGTCCTGCTGTAAATCTCCCACTGCCTTTCCATGTATTCACGAAAATAAGGGCTGCATTTCGCATATTTCCACCAATAATAATATCCCGGCATTAACTCCACCGGATTCCAAGGCTTTCCATAGTCTTCATAAGAGGAAAAATGCAGCAATTTACATGTTTTTTCCGTCTCGGTAATATAATCCCATCCTAAAATTCTGATATATTCACGGTTTTCATCCAGACAGGATTCCTTACCTGGTATATACTTGATATAGTTCTTAAATAAAATCCCAAAGGTAAATTCCATTTGTGAACGGCCGGCCGCTCTCCTCACAATTGCGTCCGCCTTAAAAATATCCTCTAATGCAAAGTCCTGCTTTATTCTTTTAACGTCATACACGGAAAGAACAAATGTTACGCATTGTCCTCCCAGACTTTCCGCAAAATTAATGTGAGAATGCGGCTTATGCTCCGGTCCGGGACATGCCATGTATGCACTTCCTAACTCTGTGTGGTATACATCGTATAAGGAACCTGTCGTAACGGTATCCGATTCTATTGCCATAATACGGTCAACGTCGTCCGGAAGCAGGGCATGAAACATCCAATAGCAGGACATGGTCGCCATTGGCCAATGCTGCTCGTCAATGGAATGGGTATAACTCCTGGCCATTTCATCATCAAACGGAACAATAATAATATGATGACCGAACTCATCAGCAATCTTATATTCATGTGAAAGGTCTGACTCTTTAATGTCCTCCGATACAATGTATAGATACACCTCTGAATCCGTATTATTTTCAAACAGGGAATAAATCGCTACATAAGCATATGCCAAATGTTTTATGGATGTAGTTATATACACATTCATTCTTTCTCTTGACATACTAAGTAAACTTTCCTCCCTAAAATTTCTATATCAATATTTTATATACATTTACAATTAACATAAATTTCACTACCTAAATCTGGAATATACTTTTCCATTTTATAAAACCCGTCTAAAATGTTTTCATTTATTATTCCAGCCTTTAGCATATTATACATCTGTTCATGTGCAAAAGGCTTTATAAAATAAGAACCCCGATTTAATACAGACAGGCCACTTTCTTCTACTATCTGAACCAACGATTCTATATCAAAAACCCTGTGTTGCTGTAATATTGAGTTCCTTTGCGACATATCATGTGTATCACTTATAATTCCACTCGCCAGAGCAACTAAACGATGCAAAGAGTTTGCATTCGGAACATTGATATGTACCACAGTGTTTTCATGACATAATCTAACTATCGCTTTAAGGAGTTTCATAGGTTGTTCAACCTCATGAAGCAATCCTGAGCATAATATCATATCATACTCCTGCTCCAGTTCATTTACCATCTCCTCAAAAAAACCACACAGACACCGCACTTTTCCTCTGCTTATCCTTCTGGCATTTTCATAAAAGTCTTTCGATGGTTCAACAATTGTAAACTTAATATTATCAACATATTGGAATATAGGCTCGCTCCCTACTCCGATTTCCAAAATGCTTTGAGGATTAAATTTCCGGATTTGTTCTAATACCTTTTTTCTTCTATATGCCACCTGATAATCTTCAAAGCTATGAGCTGAATATACCTTTGAATAATCATCAATATTTCTCATTTTTTGTACCCTTTCATCATTCATATAAATTTTTTAATGTATATAAATACCCTAAGTCTCCATGTACTGTCAATCTCTTTTTATTATGATTCCTTTTTTCATAAATCAACACATCCAGCCGTGCTAATTCATAAAAAATTTTACTGACAAAACTTTCATTTCCCTGACCTGGCATATAATAATTTCTGATTTTGTTCTCCAGCCAATTATTACTACAATGTTTACAAATATATTCTGTGGTTTTCTCCCACTCCTGCTTTATTACCTTTTTAAAATGTATATTCTCTTTTGTTGATACTCCTGAACCCCACTCATAGTAAACTGCCTTATGCGCAAAATATGCCCCCTCAATTCCATCCAAAATCATAAGCCTAAACATATTATCTTCTGCGTACTTAACCCAGCTTCGTATAATTTCAATATACTTATAGATTAAACTCTTCTCACACATTACGGTTACCGCTGAAAAAATATCATTATAAAGTAAGTAATACTTCTTCTGTAATTTCTTTTTCTCTGTATAAACTTGAAGATTTTGCGGGTGAGCAACTTCTACTACGCTTTCATACTTTTCTCCATTCTTTCTATAATAAATTGCATCGCAAAAGCTAAGCCTGCTCCCCTCTTTCTTCATGTCATCTACCCACAACTGTATAGCATCTTCCATACCAAAACAGTCTCCCGGTCCCAAGGATTTTATATATTTTCCATCTGCCTTTTCGAGCGCATCAATATAATTTATGACTGTCCCCACATTATATTGATGCCATATTATCTTATAATCCCTAAACCCGACTTTTTCCATAAAATCAATACATTTCTGTAAAAAAGGGGTTGTTGAGCCGTCATCTGAAATAATAATTTGAAAATCAGCATTTTTCTGTCCGATAATAGAAGCCAATGTCAATAAGATTTCCTCCAACGGCTGTTCATATATCAATACTATAACGGAAATATCATAATATTCTTTTTGTCTGCTTCCACATTGCATCTTTGAAATCATGATCCCCTCCCGTGCATTGACATCATTTCTTTCCCGCCAGCATCTTCATCTTCCTCAACATCCCAATCAGCCACTCATACTCGCAAACCTTATAATACGTCCTCTCATACAATTTATACAATCGTATCCCCAGACACATCTTAGTATAAAGTAACCTGTTAAGAAATACAACACTTTTTCTCTCAGGATAAAACGCCATCCCCTTATCCCGAAAGTACTCCATAAGCCCCCTGCTGTCAAGCAAAAACGGCCCGCCGCCATAAGATACCGGAAAATGCTTATACGGCTCCTTGTAAATATCCACATAAGTTACCGGTATTTCCATCATCTGGTCAATCAGTACCTGATGGGTGTTTATAATATGGGTCTTATTTAAAATAACCAGCTCCGTTTCCTTTCCCGCGAACAGTATATTATGACACAAAGTCCCGCTGAGCGCCGCCGCCACTTTTGCGTGACTGATATAGTATGCCTGCTCTGTCAGGCTCAGCTCCTCCATATAAATCACCTGAAAGCCGTTCTGCCGGAAATTATATTCAATATTTTTTTCCCCGACCTCTTTTCCCTGAGCCTCTTTAAAATGCCCTCTTGACAAATAAATTTTTTCATATGGCATTATAGAAAGCTCCGGTAGATTATCCACAATTTTTCGGGACACGTTGCGGTACTCTTCCGTATAATAATCGCAGGCCATGTAACCGGCCTCTGGAACAATCACCTGCTTAAATCTGCTCGGCTTTTCTATTCGGTACAGTCTCTCCCTGTCAATCCCAAGAAGCTCAAAAAATTCAAGAAAAACTCCGCTGATTTCCGGTCCTTCGGAGCAATACACAATTCTGTACCTTTCCGTGCTCTCCGAAAAATACCAGAACCGGTAAACCATATCCACCAGAAAATGCCCCCAGTGTTCCGGGAACGCCCCGATATAGATTACCGTCTCGTCAAAATTCTGTGTGCTCTCCTTATCATAATCATATTTTCCCATAAACCTCGGCAGAGTATCCCCCTTGCCAATCTGAGCGGACTCCTCCACATAGTTATCTTCTTTGTCAAGGACTCCTCCGTAACCCATAAGCGGTCCTCCGGGCGCGCTTTTCTTCAAAGGCAGAACAAGCCCTCTGTCCACAAATATGGCAGCGAGCTTTTCCCTTTTCTTATAATCCTTCGAAGCAAATTCAAGGAATTGTCTCGTATATTCATTAGAATACATATATTTGCTGTTAATCATTCACAATTCCCTTTCGTCATTCGACTGCATTAATATTTCGAAGGAACTCCTCAATATTTCCAAATAAACCGGCATGCTCTGCAAGCCATGCCTCATCCCTTTCCCACCACTTAAACTGTAGCAGGGCATTAATCTGTTCTTTTTTAAAACGGTATCTGGTAACTCTGGCAGGAATGCCGACCGCCACCGCGTAAGGCGGAATATCTTTCGTTACCACCGCGCCTGCTCCGATTACGGCTCCGTCACCGATAGTGACCCCTTGCATAATCAATACCTGCTGCCCTATCCAAACGTCATTTCCTATCACCGCGTCATATTCCGGGTATTCCCTGCATTTTTTATAGGGTACAAAACTGTCAGCGTCTACATAGCTTTTTCCAACCGGCGAGTTCTTTAAGTAAAATGCCGGCGACATGGACACAAAACTGCTGGTGGGATGGGCACCCCTCAAAATTTTCACATCAGGAGCTATGGAGCAGAACCTTCCGATTCTGCAATTCCTGAAAAAGCATCGGTCTGAAATATAGGTTCCATATCCCACATGGCAGTCCAGAACCTTTCCCGAAATATAGTTATTTCCCTCAAAAACATCGCTTGAGGAAATCGCGCTGTTTTTTGTAAACACACAGCCTTTTTGCCTGTGCTTCCATTTAAAATATATCAGATAAAGGCTGTTCAGCAGCTTTTTTATCACTTTTATACCTCCAGACAGTCTGCCTGTCACCCTTCAAGCAATTTTAACAGATTCTCTTTCCAAGTCTCCCTGTCAAATTCTCCCTGATAATGATAATCTGCTTTCGTTCCGTCCTTAAGCCAGTTCCAGTCGATATCCTCCGGCTTCTCAAAATAATGCATATATCTGGAATCATAATAAGGAAGCATTTTTATTTCCGCATTGTTGGTCAGCAATCTTTTATTATATACGATTGCTTCCAGGTATCTTTGGGTGATTCCCACAAACCCTTCATGCATAATCTCAAGAATGCATTCGGCATGTTTTATTCTCTCCACGTTTTCCTCATAGGGCATTTCCGAGTAATGAACATGACTGTTTTTTATTGCATCATTCCCGTAAGGCTTTAGCCAAAAGTCAAAAGCAATCTGGTGTTCCTCACATTTCTTCACAATATCATTTATAATTCCCTGTCTGTGCTCGCCGGATACCCCGCAGAAAAACAGATTTGTCTCATCGTCAATTTGAAATTTCCCGTTTTCTTCCGGTTTGGCGTAAATATAAGGAAGATATTCAAATCCATACCGCCGGCAATTATAAGGATGAATGGACATTACATGTTCAAAAACATCCAAAGTATTTTGAATCTCCGGCCACAGGCCCTCCGGCATGGGGTCTATAATATACAGGATGTATTTGATATCAGGATTTTTTTTCTTTAACCGCAGAAAGTACTCTCTGGAATAATATTGCAACAGTGCCGAGTTGAAAATCACCACATAATTTGCATCATTATCGGTAAAATTACAATGGGACAGCGCATATTTATCGTCAAAGATTCGGGTTTCCAAGAGCCACCTGATAATACCGGCTCCATGACCGCCCAGTTTCCGGTTTACAAATTTCCATACCTTTGCTATCTGGTGAAAGTATTTGAAGTCATATTTTAAATATTCCACATCGGGAGTCTTGCGGAACTGTTCCATAATGCTTCTGTTTCCAAATCCCCATACGCCTGCAATGAAAATTTTATACTTCATACTTTCTCCAAAA
>Ga0224740_10167_pt1 | contig 17474 bp, 19 predicted proteins | sample LIM_E_Water_Bulk_FD_161634 | JGI IMG/M metagenome (GOLD analysis project Ga0224740, IMG submission 161634) | Enriched cells from gastrointestinal tract of the lab mouse from Pacific Northwest National Laboratory (PNNL), Richland, Washington... | ecosystem: Host-associated > Mammals > Digestive...
AAAGCCGGGGCCTGTGCCGCTTTCTGCCCATGGTCCTGCGGTATCTGCCTGAACTGTACCGCAGCCACATCCGGGTGGACACAGCCTTTGTCCCGGTGTCCCGGCCCGACGGAGAGGGGTACTGCGGTCTGGGCATCTCCAACTACGCCTGGCGGACCATTTTTGAGCAGGCCCGCACCGTAATTTTTGAAATCAACGAGCAGCTGCCCACCCTCCAGGGGGTGGACGGCTCCCACCGGGTCCACCTGTCTGAGGCGGACTTTGTGGTGGAGGGCGCCCATGAGCCCTTACCCATACGCACCTATAAGGACCCCTCCCCCATCGACGTGCAGATTGCGGAGCACGTGGTCCGGGAAATCCCCAACGGCGCTACCCTCTCTCTGGGCGTAGGGGGCGTGCCCTTTACCGTAGCCAAGCTGCTGGCCCAGTCCGATTTGACGGACCTGGGGTGCCACACCGGCACCATCAGCGACGCGTTTCTGGCGCTCCACCGGGCGGGCAAGCTGACCAACCGCCTGAAGGAGGTGGACGCCGGCCGCTCCACCTGGAATCTGGCCATGGGCAGTCAAGAGCTGTACGACTGGCTTCAGGCGGAGCCGGACCGCTTCCGTCCCGGCGACGTGGACTACGTCCACTCCCCGGAGCGCATGGGCCAAATCTCCAACTTTATCAGCATCAACGGCGGCGTGCAGCTGGACCTGATGGGCCAGGAGAACGCGGAGTCCGCCGGAAGCCGCCAGCTCTCCGGCACGGGCGGACAGCTCGATTTCCTGGAGGGGGCGTTCCGGTCCAAAGGCGGCAAGGGGTTTATTTGCCTGAATTCCTCCCGGCTGGACAAGACCGGGACCCGCAAATCCAATATCGTACCCTTTATCCCCGGAGGAAGCACCGTATCCGCCCCCCGGAGCCTCATTGAGTACGTTGCTACGGAGTACGGTGTGGTGCGGCTCACCGGGCTGTCCCTGGGCGAACGGGCCAAGGCCATGATTTCCATTGCCCACCCGGACTTCCGGGAGGAGCTGGCGCAGTACGCCCGCGAGCATTTCCAATAAGCACAGAAACGCTGCCGGACAAGCCGTCCGGCAGCGTTTTTGTTCAGCGCTGGTATTCAAATTCCAAATCGTACAGCGACACGATGTCCCCGTCCTGGATGCCCATGGACTCCAGCTTGTCGAACAGGCCGGACTGGCGCAGAATCTTATCGAACCAGCTCCGGGACTCGTAGTCGGAAAAATTCACGTTGGCGATCAGCCGCTGAAGCCAGGGGCCCTCCACCACCCAGGTTTCGTCGTAGCGCTCAATGGTCACCTCCGAAGAAGTGTCCACCTCCGGCGGACGGGGGACATAGGTCGGCTCGTAGACCGTCACCGGCGGGAGGCTTTGCAGCTCCTGGGCGGTTTTCTGCACCAGCTCCCGGACCCCCTGGTGGGCGGCGGCGGAGATGACAAATAACTCCAGCCCCTGGGCCTCTACGTGGGCGCGGAGCTTGTCCAGCAGAGTCGAATCCTCCATGATGTCCGCCTTGTTGGCGCACACCAGCATCTTGCGGGCAGCCAGTTCCGGGGAGTACTGGGCCAGCTCCGCGTTGATGGCCTCAAAATCCTCCACCGGGTCCCGGCCCTCGCTGCCGGACACGTCCACCACATGGATGAGCAGGCGGCACCGGTCGATGTGGCGCAGGAAGTCGTGGCCCAGACCGGCCCCGCCGGCGGCTCCCTCAATGATGCCGGGGATATCCGCCAGCACGAAGGACACGCCTTCCTCCACGTAGACTACGCCCAGATTGGGAAAGAGGGTGGTAAAGTGATAGTTGGCGATTTTGGGCTGGGCACGGCTGACCACACTGAGCAGCGTGGATTTGCCCACATTTGGGAAGCCCACCAGCCCCACGTCGGCCAGGAGCTTCAGCTCCAGAATCACGTCTCTGGACTCGCCGGGCAGGCCCGCCTTGGCAAAGCGGGGGACTTGCCGGGTAGGGGTGGCGAAATGCTGGTTGCCCCAGCCTCCGCGCCCGCCCCGGCACAGCACAAACGGCTCCTCCTGGGACATATCGCAGATGATCTCATTGGTCTCCGCGTCCCGGATGACGGTGCCCTTGGGGACCCGGATGACCAGATTTTCTCCGTCCTTGCCGGTGCAGCGTTTTCCGGCCCCGTCGGAGCCGTTTCCGGCGGTGTATTTGCGCTTGTAGCGGAAGTCCATCAGCGTGGACATATGGTTGTCCGCCTGGACGATGATATTTCCGCCCCGGCCTCCGTCGCCGCCGTCGGGGCCGCCGTTGGCCACGTATTTCTCCCGGTGGAAGGAAACGACTCCGTTTCCGCCGTTTCCGGAGCGTACCGTGATTTTTGCGGTATCTACAAAGGGTGCTGCCATTCAGGGGGCCTCCTTACTTAAACTGCATCCAGTCAATTTTCCGGTCCTTGAAATAGTATACCCGGTCATGCTCATTGACCTCCCGCAAAATTTTGCAGGGGTTTCCGACGGCGATCACGTTGTCGGGCAGGTCCTTGGTCACGACGGACCCCGCGCCTACCACCACGTTATCGCCGATGGTGACGCCGGGGACCACCACCACGTTCGCGCCCAGCCAGCAGTTCCGGCCCACCCGGACCGGGGCGTTGTATTGGTACGCCTGCTCCCGAAGCTCTGGGAGGATGGGGTGGCCCGCGGTCGCCAGCACCACGTTGGGACCCAGCTGGGTGAAGTCTCCCACATAGATGTGGGTGTCGTCCACCAGGGTCAGGTTGAAGTTGGCATAGATTTTTTTTCCGAAATGGACATGCCGCCCGCCCCAGTTGGCATGGAAGGGGGTCTCGATATAGCAGTTTTCCCCCAGCTCGGCGAACATCTCCCGCAGCAGGGCGGTCTTTTTCTCCAGCTGGGAGGGCGGGATTTGATTGAACGCGTGGAGCCGGTCCAGACACTGGAGCTGTTCCCGCTGAAGCTCCGGGTCGCCGGGGAGGTACAGTGCGCCGCTGTGCTGTTTTTCTTTGATGTGCAATTCTCTCACCTTCTCATAAAAAAACCGCAAACGGAAGCTCCCGTTTGCGGCTTGATGGCGAACCTTTACTCCGCAGCGGCTTCCTCCACGATGGAGACCTGCTTGCGGTCCTTGCCCAGACGCTCGAATTTCACGCGACCGTTGGCTTTGGCGTACAGAGTGTCGTCACTGCCGATGCCCACGTTGACGCCGGGATGGATATGGGTGCCCCGCTGGCGCACCAGGATATTGCCCGCCAGCACGAACTGGCCGTCGCCGCGCTTCACGCCCAGGCGCTTGGCCTTGGAGTCGCGGCCGTTGCGGGTGGAGCCCACGCCCTTTTTATGGGCGAAGAACTGAAGGCCGATATTCAGCATAATTACACCTCCAAAACGGTAATATTTTCAGGATATTCCTCCGCCAGGTTGACCAGGTGGAGCAGGAACGCGGCCAGAAGGGTCTGACAGGTTTCCTCCACGCTGTCCTCCAGGCGGCTGGGGAGCTTGAGGGTGACGGAAGCGTCCCGTTCCGAGACCTTCACAGAGGCCTCCAGGCACAGCACGTCGTTGATGGCGCACTCGGTCAGCCGCACCGCGCTGGTGACGGCGGCGCAGACCAAGTCCTCGCCCGCCGGAGCGCTGCCGCTGTGGCCCTGGACCCGGAAGCCGGTGATCCGGTCCCCCTCGGTAAAAAAAGAGACGGTGGTCATTGCTTAGGCGTGGATCGCGTTGATCTGCACCTTCGTGTAGGGCTGACGATGGCCCTGACGCTTACGGTAGCCCTTTTTGGGGGTGTACTTGAAGATGCGGATCTTCTTGCCCTTGCCGTTCTTCACCACGGTAGCGTCCACGCTGGCGCCCTCCACCACGGGGGCGCCGAAGGTGGCGCTGTCGCCGTTGAGGACAGCCAGGACCTTGTCGAAGGTGATTTTGGCGTTGGCCTCGGCCTCCAGCTTTTCGATGAAGAGGGTGTCGCCCTCGGTCACCTTGTACTGCTTTCCGCCGGTCTCAATAATTGCGTACATCGTATTTCAACTCCTTTATGACGGGCTCGCTCTCCCAGGCGGAGGCTGACGCTTCACTTTGGGCCTGTTCAATGCGGCTTTTCCATTTTAACTGCTTCCAGGGCGATTGTCAAGGGATTTATGCGGATTTTGTGGATTTGTTGGTGAGTGGGGGATTCACCCTCATCCGTCACGGCTTCGCCGTGCCACCTTCCCCCGTGAGGGGGAAGGTGGCACCGCCGCAGGCGGTGACGGATGAGGGGGGAAACCAAAAGAGAGTGGAACAAACAACAGGACCGGACCCTTCAAAAAGGGTCCGGCCCCGCAGCTTTTACAGGCTCTTATTCGTCCTTAGGCTCCTCAGACTCGATATCAACTTCCAAATCGACCTCAGCCTGAACAGGGAATTCCGTCACGTTGCTCTCCTCCGCGGCGGCTTTTACCTCCACCTCAACGCTTGCGTCCTCAGGCTCCCCGGCAGTGGCCTTGAGCTGAGTGATCCGGTCGTTGTTGGTCTCGATGGCGGCCTTGGCGGCGGTGATGCGCTCGCAGGCAGCGGCGTAGGCCCCGCCGGCTACTGCACCGTTCTCGGCGTAGTACAGCTTGCCCAGCTCAATGTACGCCTTTTTGATGGTGTCCTCTTCGCCCATGTTGGCAGTCTTCAGCTTGGCGATCTCCGCCAGCTGCATGGATTTCGCCACGCCGGACTGGACCAGGTCTGTGGCCTTTCCCTTCAGGTCTTCAAAAAATGCCATAGTGCAAACCTCCTTAAAAATACGGTTCCCCGTGTGCTGGCACTATTTTAACCCATTTCGCCGCTGGGCGCAAGACATCTCGCTTCGATTTAATCATTTTTTTATGTTTCTTGCACCTGGATTTAAGTTTGTGTATAATAGAAGCAGTTTCAGTCAGAAAGGATGAACTGTTTATGAATCAGACCCGGCTGGGTTCCCTGGGTGAGGGCGTGTGCCTGCTGTGCGCCCTGGGCTTTTGCGGCTTGATTTTGTTCCAGTGTCTCACCCGTGCCGCCGCGCCTCTGGGCGCAGTCGTGCTGGCAGGGGCGATCTGTGCCGGCGTGGTCCTCTGGCTGGGAGGCCGCGTCCTGCTGCCCACCGGTACTGCCCTGGCGGGGCTGTTTCTCCTGCGGTTTGCGATTGCCTTGGGGGTCATTTTCCTGGTGGGCGGACAGCCGGTCCAGGACTTCCAGACCATGTACGCCGCCGCCCAGGAGCTGGCCCGCGGGGAACACGGCTATCTGGACCAGCTCTACTTTTTCAACTGGGCCTATCAGACCGGCTTTGTGGCCTATGAGGCCCTGGTCTTAACCCTTTTCGGTCCGGGGCAGCTCCCGCTTCAAATCATGAACGCCCTCTGGATGGCCGGGACCGGCTGTCTGGTCTACCTGCTGGCCCTGGAGTTCCTGCCCCGGTCCGCCGCCCAGCGTATCGCTCTGCTGTACGCGGTGTATCCCGCCCCCTATTTTCTGGCGGCGGTGCTGACCAACCAGCATTTGGCGGTGTTCCTGTTCTATCTGGCCTTCTATCTGCTGGTTCGGCCCAGCGCACCCCGGCTGCTGGCGGCGGGAGGCCTGCTGGCTCTGGGCAACGCCGTGCGGGCCTTGGCGGCGGTGCTTCTGCTGGCGGCGGTGCTGTGGCTGTTGATCGGCGGTCTGCTGAACAAGGAACGGGGGCGGGACTGCCTCATGCGCTGCGCCGCCCTGGCGGGGACCTATTTTCTGGTCTTTGCGCTGTTGAGCTTTGGCATAAAAGCCTCCGGCATGAACCCGGAGGGCCTGTCCAACAATCAGCCCATGTGGAAATTCGTGCTGGGCCTCTGCCAGGAGTCCAACGGGAGCTGGAACCGGGCGGACTATGACGCGTATCTGTCCCTGCCCACCCAGGAGGCGGACGCCGCAATGCGGGAGGCAGTAAAAGACCGCCTGTCCGCCGGGCCGGTGAGGCTGGCGGGACTGGCGGTCCGGAAAAGCGGCGTAATGTGGGGAGCGGACGAATATATGTACTGGGGCTTCGGCCATCTGGACCCCCAGGCGGGCTTGGGGCCTCTGACCATAAACCAGTGGACCCAGGTGCTGGCCCGCGGGGACAAGGGCGTTTATATCCTGGCCTTTGCCCTGGCGCTGGTTGGCTTCTGGAGCTGGCTCCGGGACGGCACCCGCGGCGGTCTGCCCCTGCTGCTGACGCTGGTGTTCTGCGGATATTACGCGGTCCATCTGATAATCGAGGTCCAGTCCCGCTACCGGTATTTCCTGATGCCTGCGGTGTTCCTGGCGGCGGCGGCGGGCCTTATGTGGCTGTGGCCGGAGCGGAGCAGCCGGTCCCGTAGGATCTCATTCTAAAAATCTCCGGAGCAGAAGCCAGCCCAACAGGCCGTATTCCAGCAGGGTGAGGGCGGGGAAGCCCAGCACAAAGCTCCAGTGGCGGGTTTTGTGGTGAAAGACGTACATCCCCAGCCAGCCGCCGGGGCCTCCCCCCAGCAGCACCGGCAGAAACAGTGTTTTTTCCGGGATGCGCCGGCGGTGGCGGCGGGCCAGGCTCTTGTCCCGGCCCATCAGGGCAAAGGCGGTCAGATTGACCGCAAACAGGTAGATGCAAAAGTATTTCATAGTGCCTCTGTTATTTTTAGGTGGAGGTGAGCGGCGGGGGTTTTCACCCTCAACGATTCAGCAGCTTCTGCACCAGCTTCTGCTGGCCCAAAATCAGCACCGATCTGTCCGCGTCCAGCACCGTTTCCGGAGTAATGTTCATGTGCAGCTGCCCCTCCGCCCGTACTCCCAGTACGTTGATACCATACCGCTTGCGCAGGTCCAGCTGCAAAATGCTCTTGCCCTGCCAGGGCTCCGGGATGGACAGCTCAAAAATGGAATAGTCCTCGTCCAGCTCAATGTAATCCAAAATATGCTCCGAGGTACACCGGATGGCCGTCCAGGAGGCCAGCTGCTTTTCGGGATATACGACCTCGTCCGCCCCGTTGCGCAGCAGGAACTTTTCCTGCACCCCGCGGGAGGCGCGGGCAATGACCTTTCGTGCCCCCAATTCCTTGAGCAGGTCGGTCGTCTCCAGGGAGTTTTGGAAGTTGTCCCCGATGGCTACGATGCACGCGTCGAAATTGCGCACCCCCAGAGACGACAAAAACTCCTGGCTGGTGCTGTCCCCGATCTGAGCGTTGGTCACAAAGGGCAGGATGCTGTCCACCCGCTCCTCGTTGCTGTCCACGGCCATGACCTCGTGGCCCAGGCTGTAGAGCTTTTTGGCGATGTGCCGTCCGAACCGGCCCAGGCCAATCAATAACACCGATTTCATCCAAATACCTCCTATAACCCATAATTCCTGCCGCCGTCCGTCAGCCTACGATCAGCTTTTCTCTGGGCAGACGGGCCGGCGGCGCTTTGCTGTCCGACAAAGCGGCAAACACCAGCGTCAAGGCCCCCACCCGTCCGCAGTACATCAGTAAAATCAAAATGCACCGGGACAGCTGGCCCAGCTGTGGGGTGATGCCCAGGGTGACCCCCACAGTCCCCACCGCCGACGCGCTCTCAAACAGACAGGTGAGCAGGGGCAGGCCCTCGATGCGGCTGATGCAAAAGCCGCCGAAGAAAAACAGCGTCAGGTACAGAGCCAGAATGGCCATCGCACTGCGCACCGTCTCCTCCTCGATGCGGCGGCCAAAGAAGTGGGTGTCCTCCCGGCGGCGGAACACGGACAGCGCCGTGGAGAGCATCACCGCCAGGGTGGTCACCTTCATGCCGCCCGCCGTGGAGCCGGGCGCTCCGCCGGTGAGCATAAGTATAATCATGATGCCCAGTCCGCCCTCGCTGAACATGTTCAGGTCCAGGGTGTTGAAGCCGGCCGTCCGGGCGGTCACCGATTGGAACAGGGACCCCCAGACCCGCTCGTCCATAGGAAGGGCGGCGTACTCAAACCAGAAGAAGTACAGGGCGGGGAGCAGAAGCAGTACAGCCGAGGTGACCAGGACCACTTTCGTCTGCATCCGGTAGCGCTGGAACCGGAACCGGTTGACCCGGATGTCCTCCCAGGTCAGAAAGCCGATACCGCCGGTAATAATCAGCACCATGATTACGAGATTGACGGCCGGCTGGACCGAAAAGCGGGTCAGGGAAGAGAACTGCGCCCAGTCCCCCATCAGGTCGAACCCGGCGTTGCAGAACGCGGAGACCGAATGAAACAGGCTGTACCAAAGTCCCTTGCCCAGGCCGAATTCCCGGCAGAACACCGGGGCCAGGGCGGCGGCTCCCAGCAGCTCAATGCTGGCTGTCGCCAGCAGGATGAACCGGGTCAGCCGCACGATGCCCCCGATTTTGTGGGCGGAGATGGCGTCCTGCATCGCCCCCCGCTGGCGCAGGGAGACGGTCTGGCCCGCCGCCGACGTAATTAAAATGGCAAAGGTCACGATGCCCATGCCGCCGATTTGAATCAGCAGCAGGATCACGCCCTGGCCGAAGCCGCTCCAGTAAGAAGCGGTGTCCTGCACCACCAGGCCGGTGACGCATACGGCGGAGACCGCGGTGAACAGGGTATCCGGGAAAGCGGCCCACTGGCCGCTGCGCACGGAGATGGGCAGCATCAGCAGCAGGCTTCCCAGTAAAATCACCGCCGCAAAGCCCAGAATAACGATCTGTGAGGTGGATAATTTCCGCATGAAATTCCGCATAGCTCCGCCGTCCTGTTCTGTTATTTCAGTGTGCCGTACATCTTCAGGGCCATCACCAGGGCCTGCTCACAGGTGGTATTGCCCTTTGGTGCAAGCTTGTTGCCCGCCAAGCCGCTGAGTATGCCCTGTTCGGACAGGAAGGACACCGCGTCCTTGGCCCAGCCGCCCACGGTACTGCTGTCGCTGTAGGTCAGCTGAGAGGCCGCCGGGATCTCGCCGCCCAGCTTTTTGTAGACCGACGCCAGCATGGCCGCCGCCTGCTCACGGGTCACGGGGTCATCAGCCTGGAAGCGGTTACTGCCGCTGATGCCGCTGACCAGCCCCAGGCTGTAAGCCAGCTCGATGTTGCGGCGGTTGCTGTCCCTGGCGTCCACATCCACAAAGGGGAAGTCCCCCTTCGGGGTCAGAGCCGCCACGTCTGTGCCGCTCATGGCGGCGTAGAGATAGAGGGCCACGGCGGCGAACTCGCCGCGGGTGATATTGCCCCGCAGGTCGAACTGGTGGTACATGTCCAGCGCTTCGGGAATAAGCTTGACGGCGCCCGCACGCTCCACCGACGGCATGGCCCACTTGCTGGACCGGAATCCGTTTTTGGTGATGCAGATGTTATAGCTTTCCAGCTTGTCCTGGGGGGCGGCGGCGGTTTCTCCGGTCAGAAGATAGAACTCGGAGTCCTTTTCGTTGCTGTGGACCAGCTCAATGAGCGTACCGGCCCCATAGCGCTGGGTCAGGGCGGTGGAGTCGATGAGCCGGTAGCCGCCCCGGGCGGTCCGGCTGGTGAAGGCGTTGACCCCGCCCCGCCAGCTGTAGCCGATGGCGTATTGGGTAGAAGCGTCGGTGGACAGGGGACCGGTCTGGGAAGCGGGCAGCATCTCAATGTCCGCTCCGCTGCGCAGGCGTAAAAGATGCTGGTCATAGACGCCGTCCTTGTCCGGGTCGGAGTAAATGCTCACGTAGCACAGGTCGTTGGCCGGACCAGCAGTGAGGGTTACGCCCTGGGGCAGCTCATAGCCCTGGAGTTCTTCTGCCGCCGCCGGGGATTTGGACGCGGTCCGCACGCCGTTCTCGTCCATGCCGGTGAGCGTCCAGCGGCGCACCTGGACGGATGCGGAATACGGTTTCAGCTCCGTGTCCGACCAGACCGTATCGCCGTTGAGTCCGGCTGCGATTTCCGATTCGGACAGTGCGCTGGCCGGCACACAGAGCAGACCGCACAGCAGGGCCATGGCCAGCAGAGTACTGATTGCCTTTTTCATCGTACATATCTCCTTCTATCGTCGTTTCAAGCCTGATTTATCCCGGCAGCAGGCCCTGGAACAGGATCACAAAAATCAGCACCGGCAGTACGAACTGCACATAGGGCTTAATCCACCGGGGCATCTGCATTCCGGTGCCGGTGTTGGTCTCCGCCAGGTAGTTGTCGAACCCCCAGCCCCACTTGCTCACGCAGAACAGCAGGTAGACCAGGGAGCCAAGGGGCAGCAGCAGATTGCTCACAAGAAAATCCTCAAAGTCCAGCACGTTGCGTCCGCCGGGGAAGGTCAGGCCGCTCCAGAGATTGAAGCCCAGCACGCAGGGCATACTGGCCAGCAGCACGAACACCCCATTGAACAGGGAGGCCTTTTTCCGGGACCAGCCGAAATTGTCGATCAGGTTGGCCTGGAGGCCCTCAAAGACGGCAATGACCGTGGAGAAGCTGGCGAAGGTCATAAAGAGAAAGAACAGCGTCCCCCACAGACGGCCTCCGGCCACGTTGGCAAAGACTTTCGGCAGCGTCTGGAAAATCAGGGGCGGGCCGCTGTCCGGCTTCACGCCGAAGGAGAAGCAGGCGGGGAAGATGATAAGTCCCGCCATCAGGGCCACGAACGTATCCAGAGAGCAGATGCGCACCGCCTCCCCGGTGAGGGTGAAGTCCTTGGCCATGTAGCTGCCCAAAACCTCCATGGACGCAATGCCTACGCTCAGGGTGAAAAACGCCTGGTTCATCGCGGCCATGATCACCTGGCCGTAGCCCACCTCGGCGGCACGGGCAAAGTCGGGCAGCAGGTAGAACTTCACGCCCTCCATCGCCCCCTCCAGGGTGAAGCTGTGGACGGCCAGCAGGACGATCAGCGCCAGCAGGCCCAGCATCATGACCTTGGTGATGCGCTCCAGGCCCTTTTGCAGGCCGAAGCTGCACACCAGAAAGCCGACGATCACGGTCAGGCCCATCCACATGGTCAGCTCCCCGGGGTTGGCCAGCATGGCGTTGAACACCTCGTCAATGGCGGTGTTCTCCAGGCCGCTGAAGGTTCCCGTGGCGAACTTGACAAAATAGCCCAGCATCCAGCCTGATACAGTGGTGTAATAGATCATCAGGATATAACAGCCCAGCACACAGAACCAGCCGTGGATGTGCCACTTGCTGCCGGGCTTTTCCAGCTTGTAGTAGGCCTGCACCGCGCTGCGGCGGCTGGCCCGGCCCACCGCCAGCTCCATGGTCAGCACGGGCACGCCCATGACCAGCAGGCACAGCAGGTAGCACAGTACGAACACGCCGCCGCCGTTCTGGCCGGTGACATAGGGGAATTTCCAAACGTTGCCGATGCCGATGGCACAGCCCGCGCTGACCAGCAGGAACCCCAGACGGGATTGAAAGTTTTCTCGTTTCATGCTTTTGTTCTCTCTCCTAGTAAAGTTTGATAAAGCTGCGCGGCCTGCTCCTGAAAGCAGACAAAGGTGACCGCCGGGCCATCCGGGTGTTTTGCCAGAAAGTCCGCCACTGTTTTGACGGCGATCTCTGCGGCCTGCTCCAGCGGGTAGCGGTACACGCCGGTGCTGATGGCCGGGAAGGCCACGCTTTTGCAGCCGTGCTCCACCGCCAGCCGCAGCGAGTTTTCATAACAGCCCCGCAGCAGGTCCGCTTCGCCCTTTTCGCCGCCGTGCCACACGGGGCCGACGGTGTGGATGACCCACTTGGCGGGCAGCTTATAGCCCTTGGTGATTTTGGCCTGTCCGGTGGGACAGCCGTTCAGTGTGCGGCACTCAGCCAGAAGCTCCGGTCCCGCGGCACGGTGGATCGCGCCGTCCACGCCGCCGCCTCCCAGCAGGGAGGAGTTGGCCGCATTGACGATGGCGTCGCAGGCCAGCGTGGTAATGTCGCCCTTCCAGACGGTACAGTTCATAACATCCCTCACTTTCCATTTTTCCCTATTATAACACATTTTCTCCGTTCTGCAAAAATTTTTTCGCGGGGGGAAAAAATTCAGGCCCCCGCAATGGAGGCCTGAACTGTATCATTCATCTCAATAGCTGAACTTGATATCCGGGAAATAAGCTTGGGGGTCCTTCCGGGTGCCGTTAATACGGACCTCCAAATGCAGATGGTTGCCGGTAGAGGACCCGGTCGAGCCTACATACCCAATCGTCTGTCCCTGCTTCACGGTCTGTCCTTCCGACACAGCCCGGCTGCTCATATGGGCATACAGCGTAGTCTGTCCGCCGCCGTGGGAGATGACCACATAATTGCCATAAGAGCTGCCCCGCTCGGAGGTCAGGACCACACCGCTCTTGGCGGCTAGAATCGGGGTGCCGCCGGGGGCGGGAATGTCGATGCCCGTATGATGGTGGTACTTTCCTGTAATGGGATGCACACGGCCGGCAAACAGAGAACTGAGCCTATACCGGCCGGGCAGAGGCCACTGGAAGCCGGATTCACTGACGATGGGGTTGTTGGCGGCGGCAAGCTGGGCGGCTAACTGCGCTTCCTTCCGGCGGATCTCCGCGTCCATTTTGGCGGCGGCGTTTTGCAGCTCCTGTTCCGCTTTCTTGACCTCTTCCTCCTTGTCCTGAATCTCAGCCAAGGTCTTTTCCACGTCCTTCTTCAGGCTTTGCAGCTCCGCTTTTGCCGCCTCCTCCTCGGCCTTGGCCTCCTCCTGCTCTGTGCGGGACTGCTCCAGGCTGGCCTTGTCCGCTTCAATCTTCTTCTGCATGGCAATCAGCCGTTCCATCACCGCGTTGTCATAGTCAATGATTTCTTCCACCATCATGAACCGGTCCAGCAAATCGGCAAAATCGCTGGAGGAGAACAAAATGGACCAGTAGGACACCTCGCCCTGCTCCTCCATCAGCCGCACCCGCTGGCAGAACAGCTCGTACTGCTCCTGCTGCTCCCGCTCCGACTGGGCCAGCTCCTCCTCCTTCTGGGCAATCAGCTCGTTGTATTTCTCGATCTGGGCGGCGATATTGGCAATCTCCTGCTCCACCGCGTAAATCTGATTTTCCAGATTCTTCTTCCGCTCCAGCGCCTTGTTCTTGTCGGCGGCAATCTCCTTCAGCTGCTCCTTCAGCTCCTGCTGCTGGGCCTTCAGGTCCTTGGCGTCCCCCTTCAGGGAGTCGATCTCCCCCTGGGTGACCGCGTAGGAGGGGCTTACAAAGATGTTCGCTAGAATGGGCAGCAGCATCAGCAGGGCCATCAGGGCGGCTAAAACTGCAATGATTTTTTTCTGGGTACTTTTTTTCATGCTCTCACCTCATGACTCAGACCTGGAGGAACTTTCGGATGGCCAGCACCGAGCCGCCCGCCCCGATGATAAAGCCTGTCCCGCAGAACACGGGCAGGATATAGCGTATCATGCGCTCATAGGGGAGGATGGTCAGCAGGGACAGGCCGTTGGATTGGATAATCAGCTTGCCAACCATGCTGTAGATGCCCCACTGGAGGAAAAACGCCAGCAGCGCCCCCGTAAGGCCCAAAATCATACCCTCCACCACGAAGGGCCAGCGGACAAAGCCGTTGGTGGCCCCGCACATCTTCATGATGGAAATCTCCTCCCGGCGGTAGAAGGTGGCAAGCTTGGTGGTATTGGCGATGATAAAGAGAGACACGACCATCAGAATGCCAATCAGCACCAGCGCCACGCCGGTGGCGATATTACGCACCAGCACGAAGCCCTGGGCGATCTCCGTTGCGTCGGAGGTATCCGCCACGCCGGGGACCTTCCGGACCTGCTCCACTGTCTCCCCCAGAAGCTCAATGTCGTCCACGTGGATGCGGTAGCGGTCCCGCAGCACCTCATCGGGCAGGGACTCCAGCAGAGGGTTGCTCTCCCGGCCCTCCAAAAAGTCCGCCTTGGCCTGGGCGCGGGTGACAAAGGTGATCTCCCCCACGTTGGGAACGGCCTCGATCTCCTTACGCACCGCACGGGCCTGCTGCTCGGAATAGCTGTCGTCGATGTAGGCCAGAAATTCGTTTTCCGCCTCCAGATCCCCCAGCATATGGTCCAGGTTCAGGGCCACCAGGGAAAACGTGCCCATAATCAGCAGACACGCTACAATCATGCAAACCGCAGCGAAGGACATAAAGCCATGGGTGAAGATGGAGTGGACGCCCTCGCTGATGTAATAACCTGTATTAAACCTTCTCGACATTGTAATACCCGCCTGTCTCGTCGCTGATGAGTCTCCCGGCCTCGATGGCGACCACGCGCTTGGCGAAGCGGTTGACCAGATTTTTTTCGTGGGTGACCACCAGCACAGTGGTGCCCAGTTCGTTGATGCGCTCCAGCAGCATCATGATCTCCAGGGAGCGCTGGGGGTCCAGGTTCCCGGTTGGCTCATCGGCAATAATCATATTGGGATTATTGACCAGCGCCCGCGCGATTGCCACCCGCTGCTGCTCGCCGCCGGAGAGCTGCCCCGGATAGCGGCTGCCCTTAGTGTCCAGCCCCACCAGGTCCAGCACATAGGGGATGCGGCGCTTCAGCTCCCGGTTGGAGGCCCCGATGGCCCGCATGGCAAAGGACAGGTTTTCATACACCGTCTTTTTTTCGATCAGCCGGAAGTCCTGGAAGATAATGCCCAGGGTGCGCCGCATCAGGGGCACCTGGGAGGGGCGAATGTTCATCATATTGTAGCCGTTGACCATCAGCCGCCCCTCGGTCAGGGGAATCTCGCCGGTAATCAGCTTGATGATGGTGGACTTTCCGGATCCGGAGGGACCCACCAGAAAGACGAACTCGCCGTCGTCGATGCGCATGGAAACCCCTTTCAGGGCTTTGGTGCCGTTGTCGTATTCCTTATAAACGTCTATGAGCCGTACCATGGATAACCCCACTCAATTATGTATAATGTGTATAAATATCTTTTTTGTAACCAATTTGTAACCAATATTATAGCCCATCGGCCCGGAGATAGCAAGAGCAAAATTTAGAAACTTTCCGGTCTATTCCGACGCTCCAAATAAAAACCCCTCCTGGGCCAGGGCCTCCAGCACCCGCCGGGCGGCCTCCTCGCTGGGACAGCGCAGGGTATGCAGATGGACGCCCATGGTCAGGGCGGACAGGGGAAGGGCCTGATTTTCCTCCACTTTCCGCACAAATTCCCCCACGTCGTACCGGGAGGACAGCCCCAGCTGGCCCGTAAGCTGGCCGTAGACTGGATGCTCCACCACCACGTCCAATACCCGACAGCCGTGATCCACCATAAGCTCCAGCTCCCGCGCCATGTTCTCCTGGGGGTGGGCACAGGCCACTGTGCGGATCACGCCAGGCTCCGGCCGGGCCAGGATATAGCCTCTGGCGGTTGCCAGGATGTCCAGGCCGCCGGCCCGCAGCAGGGCCACATCCCCCACCACCACCTGGCGGCTGACGGAACACTCCCGCGCCAGGGCGGAGGCGCTGACGGGGGTTGGCGATTGCCGCAGCCGCTGTGCGATTGTCTCACGTCTGGTCTGTGCGTCCATTATTAAGTGCCCTCCTTTGTGTAGTGGGAGTTTTCCCCCTCATCCGCTCACTTTCCTGCCCGCAAAATTTCAGGGACATCAGTATATCAGAAATACGCACCGTCCACAAGATGCCTCTTGCACGAATAATAATCCATATTTTAGTGCATATTATTCGTATTTGTGCAAAATGCACGGGAGCATTTCCAAAGCTCTTGTATAATAATGCAAAAATTAGCTTGCATTTCTCCCGCCGCCGTGGTAGACTTGTCTGCAAAGACTGGAGGTACGCATTATGAAAACAGAAATCAAAAAAGTTGTACTCGCCTATTCCGGCGGCCTGGATACATCCATTATCATTCCCTGGCTGAAGGAAAACTACAATAATCCTGAGATTATCGCCGTCTCCGCCGACGTGGGCCAGGGGGACGAGCTGGAGGGCTTGGAGGAGAAAGCCCTGAAAACCGGCGCGTCCAAGCTGTACGTCGAGGACCTGACCGACGAAATGGTGGACGAGGTGGTTGTGCCCTCCATGATGATGGGGGCAAAATATGAGGACTATTTGCTGGGAACGGCCTTTGCCCGTCCCATTATCGGCCGCCGTCTGGTGGAGATCGCCAAAAAGGAAGGGGCCGACGCCATCTGCCACGGCTGCACCGGCAAGGGCAACGATCAGGTCCGCTTCGAGCTGGCCATCAAGCGCTTCGCCCCGGAAATGAAGATCATCGCCCCCTGGCGGGAGTGGGACATCAAGGGCCGGGACGAGGAGATCGACTACGCCGAGGCCCACAATGTCCCCCTGAAAATCTCGCGGGAGACCAACTACTCCAAGGACAAGAATCTCTGGCACCTGAGCCACGAGGGCCTGGACCTGGAGGACCCGGCCAATGAGCCTATGTACGATAAGCCCGGCTTCCTGGAAATGAGCGTCTCCCCCGCGATGGCCCCCGACGCACCCACCTATGTGACCCTGGATTTTGAGAAGGGCTGGCCCGTGGCGATCGACGGCGAAAAGATGAAGGCCTCTGATATCATCCGTAAGCTCAATAAGCTGGGCGGCGACAACGGCATCGGTCTTTTGGATATCGTGGAAAACCGGCTGGTCGGCATGAAGGACCGGGGCGTGTACGAGACCCCCGGCGGGACGATTCTTTACCGTGCCCACGAGGTCCTGGAAATGATTACCCTGGACAAGGACACCAAGCACATGAAGAGCAAGCTGGCGGTGGATTTCGCCGACCTGGTCTACAACGGCAAGTGGTTTACCCCCCTGCGGGAGGCGCTTCAGGCTTTCGCGCTGGATACCCAGAAGCATGTCACCGGCACCGTGAAGCTGAAGCTCTACAAGGGCAATATCATTACCGCCTCCGTCACCTCCCCGGAGACCCTGTACTCCGAAAATCTGGTGACCTTTGAGGAGAGCGACTACAACCAGAACGACGCCACGGGCTTCATCAACCTCTGGGGCCTGCCGGATACCGTCCAGGCGCTGCGGGAGCAGGGGAAACTGTAATTCGGAGTGCTGTGCGGGCTGGAAGGTTTTTTCACCCTCATCCGTCTGGCCTCCGGCCAGCCACCTTCCCCCGTGAGGGGGAAGGCGCGTACAATGGCACTCGCCCCACTCTGGAGTAGTCTCGATAGACGCACCGATAAGCCTTCCCCCCTGGCGGGGGAAGGTGGCACGGCGAAGCCGTGACGGATGAGGGGGGCGGGCAGAAACAGTCTGCAAGGCACCTTCATAAAAGAAGAGAATGGTTAAATTTGCACGGAGATTTTTACATGAACGATGATCTCAATATAAATGAAAACTTTAAAATGTTGGTTTTAAATCCCGCTATGTTTCAGGATTTTCTCCAATTGCTTGATATGGAAATATCTTTACCCAATATTCCAATGCCTACAATGGGAGGAGAAGTTTTTTGGGATACACTTGCAGAGTATAAAGGATGGAAACTCCAGCAAAATGAATTTACAAAGCATTGTCGTATTTTGGATGCAGACAATGTAAGACGTGCATGGGGCACTAAGAATGGAATGATAAAGGCGCTTGATTCTATTAAAATGCTCGCAGAGCGGTACTAAGCAGGACCATCCCCTGC
>Ga0224740_10168_pt1 | contig 17437 bp, 12 predicted proteins | sample LIM_E_Water_Bulk_FD_161634 | JGI IMG/M metagenome (GOLD analysis project Ga0224740, IMG submission 161634) | Enriched cells from gastrointestinal tract of the lab mouse from Pacific Northwest National Laboratory (PNNL), Richland, Washington... | ecosystem: Host-associated > Mammals > Digestive...
TGCACTATGCCATGCATGATTTCCACTTCATCTTCTCTTTCTACCTGTTCCACAAAAAGACTCATAACAGGCATTCCCGTAAAAACCACCTGATACTCAGTATATTCCTGCCCACTTACCTGATACAATTTAAAAGCATGTCCCTCGCTCATGGCGTTTTCTTTATTCCTCAGATAGCTGTCATCGCAAAAATAAAGCTTTCCGTAATCGGCCTCCAGTTTTCCTTCCCACCATTGCCCTTCAATCGTCTGGGGGATGTATAATATATGAGACTGTATATCATAGGCAACAGGATGTTCATCATATTTAACCGTTCCTTCCCAGTCTGCTGCCTTTTTGTTTGCAATAATATGATCCAGTTCCTCTTTACTTATCACATTTACAGACATAATTTCATTTTTAAACATCACAGCAAGCTTTCCAAGATTCAGAAAAAATGCCCAGAATATTAAAGAAAATAATATGAAAAATATCTTTTTCTTCCGAATACCCATTTTCCTTCCTCCGCATCACTACATTATAATGTATCGCAGACGAAAAGACAAGACAGACTTAATTTCTCCCGGTTTCATCCCCCATGCTTTTTTAACTCCTCATAAATCATCCGCACATTATCATCCCAGGATTCATATCCTTTCCTGCCCCTGCAGTCTGGGATACGGTCATTATAGGTCAAAAAATTGCCGAGATAATCCGTAAACTTGCAGCTCCCCCAATAGTTCAGGTGGGATTCATCGTGAAAATCCTGTTCAAAATCCAGCCCAATCTCATTATAGTATTCGTTATAATTGATAAAAATGATTCCTTCTTCCGCGGCAATCTCCATAATTTCGTTATAGGTCTGCTTATCCTCCGCCGTCATAATGTAGGGAGCCACAATCAGCACCAGGTCACTGCCTTTTTCTTTCGTCAGGGCAATGATTTTTCTTAAATATTTTTCAGATTTTTCCGTAAGGCCGCCGCTTTTATCCTCCGAAACACCAGGACGCTCCTGAGGTTTAACGTCCCAGTAAGGGGTATAGCCTTTAAAGGCTTCCTTCTCCTTGTCATCCCAGAAAAAATTTTCAAAATCATCCGTTTCCAAATCATCGTACCTGCTGTGATACACTGCAAAAGAGGGGAAATACTCATGCAGTCTTTCCGGCTCCACGCTGACCGAAAGCATCTGTAACTTATTGAGGGAAAACCTCATGCCGTAAACATTTTCCGCCATCCAGTCATACTGGTAATCCTCCTTAAACCGGGCAGGCGCATACATGTCCACTATGACAACCTTAGGATTTTGATATTTATAGAACTCTTTTAAATAGTGGTAAGTCATCCACAAAGGCTGCTCTGCCCCGCTGTAATCATAGGCAGCAATACCATACATTTCCCACAAAAGCGCTGTATTTATATTGCAATGGACATGGCTTGTCCCCATCATTACCACATCTATGGAATCTTCCGGCTGCCAATAGAGGCCGTCCTTCTGATTTACTCCGTGATAAGACTTGATGCTTAAAATACTTGCCGCTAAATAAATCGTCACCAGAAACAGCAGGAGGAATCCCGCCCTTACCCAGTTTTTATATTGAAATATTTTTTTTACCCTTTTTCTTGTCATAGCCTGTCTCCTAAAACTGCATATAAATGAATTGTTCCGCATGATAGCCCGGCCCATATACGCCGAAAATAAGTATTGCAATAATCAGCAGATAAAAGACAAAATATCTTGCCGCATTTTCCTTGTACTGAATCAGCACGGGCAGATGCATCTGCCTCTTATTACAGAGTCTGTCAATCGCCCATACCACCGCAATTCCAAAAACGATAACCACAGCCTCCACCGTATTCAGCCCTAGTGCCTGTATTGCCGGATACCACATGCCGGGCTTTATACCGGTAGTAAACATCCCCGCCACATAGTCTGACGCCGCTTTTAAGTTTTCAGCCCGGAAAAAAATCCACGCAAAGGCTACTGCACAAAAGGTAAGTATCCGTCCTCCTCTCATCTTCCGTCCCGTTTTACGCCAAAGTACTTCTGTCACCGAATAGAGCCCGTGCAAAAGCCCCCACACTACAAAGTTGAGGCCTGCTCCGTGCCACATGCCGCACACCAGAAATACCAGCATCGTATTCACACATTTCCTGAAATTCCCCTTACGGTTCCCTCCCAAGGGTATATACAGATAATCCCGGAGCCAGGTGCTTAATGAGATATGCCATCTGCGCCAGAACCCGGAAATCGTCCCCGCACAGTAAGGGGATTCAAAGTTATGGGTAAGGTTTATTCCAAAAACTTTCCCACAGCCTATGGCAATATAAGAGTATCCTGCAAAGTCACAGTAAATCTGCATGGTATAAAAAAGCGCCCCCAGAACCAGCCACAGACTGTCAAATTCATTAGGATCTGCAAAAATCTGATTTACCGTCGCCGCCAGGCGGTCCGCCACCACCATCTTCATGAAATATCCCCAGAGCATATAAGTAAATGCAGTGGAAAGCCTGCCTCTGTCCCAGAATTTTACCCTGCCAATTTTCTTAAACTGGTCAAGGAACCCTCTCTCCCGCTCAATTGGGCCGCTTACCAGTTTCGGAAAAAAGGCAAAATAACAGCTTAAGCACAGAAAACTTTTCTCCGCCTTCTCTTTCTTTTTATAAATATCCACCAGATACCCGATAGCCTGAAACAGGTAAAAGGACAGCCCAACCGGCATAGCAAAGCTGCTGACAAATCCCTTCGGCATCTGCTGCTCCAAACCCGCTATCTCCAGAAGACCGGGCATATATTTATACACACACAGCAGGAATACATACAGGAATATCACCCAAACCACGCTTCTCTTTCCTGCCCTGTCGAGGCCCTTGTTCCCATATCTTTCTATCCTCACGCCTGCCCGCCATGTGCAAAAGGATACCAGAATCAGAACCGCCAGCGCCCGCAGATCCAAAAAGCCGCAGAAAACATAGCTGGCAAAAAGCAGTACGTAAGGACGCCATTTTACAGGCAGTACAAAAAAGGATGTCACCACGATTCCCAGAAAACCTAAGAAAAACATTGACACAAACACTACGATCACTCCTCGCTATTCAATTTTATCCACGTACATTTTTTGCCGCCTGTCTTCTCACAGAAACGAGGATTTCCACGTTTTTAAAACCTGCAAAAACTGTTTCCTTAAAAGCTTGGCTGTAACACAAACTGATTTCCTGAATCAGTCATTCGTTATAAACTGTTATTAGTATAACAAAAAAGAAGCCTTTTAAAAGGCTTCTTTCCCAAAATTAAGAATCTCTTAAATATTACTTCATAATTTTTACCATTTTCTACCATCACTCTTTCTTTACCGTCACTTCCTTAAGTCCGTAGAACCGGGATACACCTTCATTCTCCCAGTCTTGCGCATCCTCCCTGATATCCGAGAAGTATAACAGTACCGGATGTTCTTTTAAGGCTTCCACTTCCACAGACTCTCCTGTCCCTTTTTGGTACAGCTCCATGCGTGCTTTCCGCGCATCCCCGTAAGCCCGGGCACTGCCACTGGCCAGATCTGTAACTGCCGAGGAAAAGGTATAATAATGAGGTTCTGGCACAATCGTTAATGCCGACCCTATTATCAAAAACACCATACAGCCAGCCAGACACCAGCAGCTCTCCGGTGAAAATCCCCGGCCATCCTCTGCACTTCTGTCACAGAACCTTCTCCTTGCCCATCCGGTTACATAACCAACGCACAGGGAAAACACCAGCACATACATCAAAAAGGTCAGTGCCTGAAGCCTTCCCGCTTCCATATTTCCTACTGCAAATAACGGCGGTGTCATCATTGCCGCCACCAGGCAATAACCGAAAAATACCACCAGCAAAGGATTGGAAAACCTGTAAGCGGTTTTTCCCGCCATATACCAGAACAGTGGTACCAGCCCAATCATTATCACAAGCACAGGCCAGGTGGTCCAGTCCCCCATTGCCCTGTCAAGACATTCATAAAGAGAAACCAACACCGCCTTAACAGGATTCATGCCACTGGCCCCTTCCGCACGCACCCAGTTCCCCGGCGCCGCTACATTTAAAATAAATCCCAGATAAAACAAGCCCATGGGAATACACAGCCCTTTGCAGACCTTCCATCCTTTATTACAAGTGATCAGCACAGCCGCAGCCAGCACCACAACTGCCCCGTTCAATGCCGTCATCTGGTTTCCTCCTCCGGTAAAGAAGCCAATTACAGAAGCCGCAGCCAAATCCCAGATCCTCTTTTTTCCTTTATCATAAACCGCCGAAACCAGCAGGCCAAAGAAAAACAGGGACATACTGTGGACAAAAATATAATTCGCCGCGCCGCTGTACCAGTAGAAAGCCTCCACCCGCCCTGCGGGACACATACACTGCACCGATGCAAACAGCACCAGCATGGAAACACTATGGCCTGTCCATTTGTCCGCTTTAAATATCTTAATAAAAACTGACCGGAATAAATACATTGTCGAAAAGCTGAGCATTGCAAGCATGACCCAGGTAGTCAGCACATAAAACCGTTCCCCAAACACATTTGGGGGTACCGCCATAAGAAAATTAGAGGTAAAATATCCCATCCAGTGAAGCCAGTCGTCTACTGCCCGCACAACGCCCTGCCAAAGAACCGCAAACACATTTCCGGTGGCTGCCCATATCTGATGACAGTCGCTGCCAATGGAGTAATCGTCTGCGCTGGGATAGTTATACCAGGCAATCCACAATAATGGTATCAATGAAAGTGCATAGACCACTGTTGTGAATACTGCCATGCTTTTCGGTGTTATAATCTTTATGATCCACCCCGAAACTCTGATTTCTGCTTTTTTCCACTTTTCTGACAATGACTCTCTCATCTCCGCTCCTATTTTCGTTTTTACAATAAGCCGGCCCGCGAAGCGTGGCAGCATTCATCTCTCTATCATTTTTCCACATATGCATTACATGCTTCAATCACCATCGCCGCTTCCTCATCCGTCATCTCCGGAAACAGTGGCAGCGTCACACAGTGAGACGCCAAATATTCCGCATTAGGGCAGTCCCCCTCCTGATACCCCAGGTTCTGGTATGCTTTCTGCAAATGACATGGCACCGGATAATGCTTATTGCACTCCATCCCCTTTTCCTCCATATAGGCAATGAAATCATCGGAATCCGCCACTGTAATGACAAATAAATGGTATACCGGGTCCGTGTTGGCTGGATGAGCCTGCATGGTAAGGCGTGGATTGGTAATTTCACTGATATACCGCTTTCCAATCTCCCTGCGCCTTGCCGTCCACTCCGGAAGGTATTTAAGGCTGACGCTTAAAACTGCTCCCTGCAGACCTTCCAGACGGTAATTATATCCCACCACATCATGATAATACCGCACCTGACATCCCTGATTTTTTAAAGTGGTGATGGTATCAAAATATTCTTTCTTATTACAGGTGACACTGCCGCCTTCCCCGAAAGCATAGAGATTCTTGCCCGGATAAAAGCTGAAGCATCCCAGTTCCCCAAGGCTCCCTGCCATTCTCCCCTCATAAAGTGCGCCGTGGGCCTGGGCACAGTCCTCCACCACGAAAAGCCCGTGCCTGTCAGCAATCTCCTTCACCCTGCCAAATTCAAAGGGCTGGCCATATAAATGTACACCAAGTATGGCCTTCGTCTTATCTGTAATTTTCTCTTCGATTTTATCCGGGTCTATTTCCCAGGTATCCGCCGTACAGTCCACAAACATAGGAACGGCCCCCGTATAAGTCACACCCCAGGCGGATGCAATATATGTATTTGCCGGAACAATCACCTCATCCCCTGCACCAATTCCCAGCGCCAGCATGGCGCAGTGCAGTGCAGAGGTCCCGTTGTTGACCCCTGCCGCGTAGGGCACCCCGCAATAAGCCGCGAACTCGTCATCAAATTTATCCGCAAACCTTCCGCCGGAAAAGGCCGTCTCCTCACAGACCGCTTCTATCGCCTCCAGATACTCCTTTTTATGCTTCTGGTAATCTCTGGTCAAATCTATTCTTTTCAACATTTTTCTTCCCCGCTTTTCTCCCAAATCATTTACGTCCCATCTGCCGTGCTCCCTGCACTTTGCCCTGCTTTTTCCCATCTTCCAGTTTAAACGCCCGGCGCAGTCTGTGAATCTGTACCAGATAATTTTTAATGGTCTTCCATACCTTCACCGTAGTATTATAATCCTCCTGCCACTCCACCGGCATGTCATAAATCACTACCCCCATACGCTCCGCGCGCAGTAAAAATTCAATGGTATAGAACCACCCGTTATCATTACCGCAGGCTGCCACAAGCCGCTCCGCCGTCTCCTTTCTCAAAAAAGTAAAACCGCAGACCGCATCTGTGGCCCTCATATGGAAAATAGCCTTTAACAGAAATACCAGCCCCATGGACGTTATCTTCCGGTACCATTTCCGCCCTCTGGTATGTGACTTCTTACTGAAACGGGTTCCGTTTACATATTCCAGCCGCGGATTTTTGGCAAAAAGTTTGATCGTCCGCCCAAGGTATCTGATATCCGTGGATAAATCTATATCCATATAGCCTACCAGCGCACTTTCATTCAGTTCAATCCCCTTCCTGAAAGCCACTCCCACCCCTTTTTCGCCCACTCTCACGTAGGACACTTCGGGGTATTTTTCTGCCAGCGCTTTTCCAATCTCCGGCGTTTCATCGTCGGAACCATTATCCAGAATCGTCAGCTTATAGGGGATAGACACATTCTTTTTCAGATATGCCATGGTTTTATCTATTCCCTTCTGGAGGCGCAGGCGCTCGTTCAGCACCGGAAACAAAAGATTGATTGATAGTTCTTCCCTGCTCATCGTTTTACCACCTTTTCTATATCTGACACCAGATATCTCTGATGTTTAAAAATCAGACTCAGCATTACAGACAAATATTTTAAAATAATCGTCAGGAGGGCAAACACACCGAAAAACCCAAGGGCAAGGAATCCCATGGTAGAGAGCCATCCTTCCACCGGTTTCGTATGATTAAAGATATCGGAAATGATATAAATCCCCATTCCCACCGTAAATAACAGGAAAACCCCACAGATAACCGCCGACACACGCTCAAGCACATTGGTAAAGTAAATAAAGGAATCCAGCGCCAGCGCCGTCCGCTCCGAAACCACCGTCTTATTCTTGATTCTCACATTCACGTCCTTACTGTGGTAATTGATCGTTGCCACTTTCAGCCCGCAGTTCATATAAACGGCTTTCCGATAAGGAATATACTGCCCCATGGATTTAATTCTGTTTATGGCCCTTCTGGATACAATACGGAAAGTCTCCGGCCCAATCTTTACATTTCCCCGGCTGGTATTGTTATAAAGGGCATAAAATACTTTTGATGTAAGACGAAGTTTGCCCTTACTGCTTGCCGCCACTATATCATTTCCCTGAAGCAGGGTTTCATATACCTGCATGATCACTTCCGGTTCATAGTCCACAAAAATATCGTCAAATTCATAGACAAAATCCCCTATGGCAATATCCCTTCCGGCGTTCATAGCACTTTCCAGCCCCTGGAAAAAACTCATGTGAACCACATTAATCATCACTTTGACCTGGTTTTTCTCCGCATACTCTTTGAGCAGATCTACGGTTCCATCCTGGCTGGCATCATCCACGCATACGATCTCAAACTGCTCAAAATGATCGGTGCACACCGGAATAACAGTGTCCAGAAAATATTTAAGATACGCCGCCGCATCATGAAGATAAATTACCAGCGATATAAACTTTTTTTCTTTTTTTCCATTATTATTTCCCATTTGTCTTCTCCGCTCTTTTTTATAACATGCCGCAGATGTTCCTCATACCGGAATGTATGATAATTCATTTCTTCAATCTGCATGTTCTAATGTGAATCATAAAAACTCATCCAGGTCATATACCGTATTGATCTTCCCGGACAACACACTGACAAACTCCGGTTCCCTGCTTAAGACCCTGACAGCCGTAGGACGGGAGTCGTCCACCTCGGAGCTTTTTAAAATCGGCTTCATAGAATACAGGGATTTTACATAAAAGTATTCATACTCCGGCTTCATATATTTGTCTGCCAGATGGGACATATAAGGCCACGCCGATTCCGGCTTGTGGGGACATGTGTTACAGTTTCCAAGATTTTCCGGCGTACAGTACGTATCCGGTCCAAGATCCTTCTGACAGCTAAATACAGGCTGGGACTCATAACTGGTCACGTGGGGCGTGAATGTCACAGCCGTCAGAGAATGCAGTCCTGTTTTTCCAAAAGGCATAATGGAAAAAAACGGGCCGTCCATAACTGTAATTCCAATATCCTTAAGGGCTTTGGAAGGTTCGCACAGGATAATTTCACACAATTCATACTTGATATCAAATAATTCCTTCTGTATCCCTTCCACCTTTTCAATGATCTGGTTCACTGAGGCATAAGTTGCATTCAGCACATAAGGGGCTTCATAGCCTGCACCGTCTTCCAGCTCCGCCAGAAATGTTTTTCCCTGCCTTACAATTTTACGGATGCGTACCCCAAACTTCATGTCAACACCAGGGCAGCCATCCAGCGCATCCTCATAAAATTTTTGCAGGATTTTAGCGTCATAAGTGTATTCTTCTGTGAGAAACGCGCCGTCACACATGCGCGGCTTAAAATACTTGGAAACAGCTTCCTCCTCACACTTGATCCCCGCCGCCCGGCAGAATTCCTGAAACTGGCCGGCACTTGTCCATGAAAACTTATCCGAGGTGGCATAAATCTGGTCAAACTTATGGTGGATGCAAAAGCCGAAGTCCTCCACGAACCGCCTAAAATATCCCGCCGACTTCACCGCCGTTGTCAGACTCCTTGGATAATGATATCCCATATGAACCCTTGCCTGATTAATATAAGTAGCCCTTCCAAAAGGCCTGTCATCATATTCCAGCACCAGGACATGCTGTCCCCTATCCGCACAGAACTTTGCTGCATATAAGCCGTACAGCCCGGCGCCGATAATTATCTTATCATACTGCCTCATATTCATACTCTTTCTTTTTACCGCTGTAATGGAATTTTATAAATCGTATATTCTTCCCCTCTGACCGTCTCCCCCGGGGTCTGATAAAGAATCTCGCATTTTCCAAGTTCCCCTTCTTCGTCAGACAGACAGGAATCTTCCGTGTTAAGCAGATAAATAAACTGTATTTCAGGAAACTTTTGCTCCGCCCATGCCGTTAATTCCCTAAAGGTGGATGACCGGTTTTGTTTTTCGCTCCAGTCGGCATAGGAAGTCCTCTCCCCGCTGCCTGCATAATAAAAATCATACCCATCCAAATAAGCCAGCACCGTTGAGGCAAAAGGTACGTTTGCAGACACAATGACCGCATCCTTTGGAATATTCTCCTTAATATAGTCTGCCGCATGTACCCCATCCGAATACACACCATTCAGCGCATTGTCCAGACTGGAGGGTTCCTTATCCGAATTCCAGTTTAGGAACATACCCGCACTAAGCACCAACAGCAGCATCTGGAATCCTCCCAGCAAAACTTTGGCGGCTTTATCTCCCGGGTACTTTTCTTCCCTCTGCTGATACCATACCCAGACCATCCACAAAAATACAAAGCATAGAGAAATAAAGTGCCAGATATGAAGCTGATAGACCACCGCACTGAAAACCGCCTGAAAGAGAAAAGCCGCTGCCATCACCAGAAAAGCCCCTGCATCTTTCAAACGCATGGAAACCAGCACTGCCATAAGAAAAAACAATGCAAAAAACACCAGACAGAAAGACTGTCCTCTTCCTGTCATTCTGATAAGAATGTGATAAGAGAAATTCTTTACTTCTCCTAAAAACTCTCCAATCCCAAAATCCCTGACCTGATATACCGGGGAATCTGACACCTGGTAAAACTGCGCAATCCATAAAAAGAGACTGGCCAGGGGGATCCAGACGCCTTTCATCACATTTTTCACAGGAGTAAAACTTCTCGTACAAAAACCGCTGTATAAATTTTCACACAGCCACATAAGGGAAATCATCCCGGCGCTGACAATGGCAATGGTGTCAGCCTGCACCAGCAGCCCCAAAAGCAGACCGTATAAAACACACCTTTCATTTCTTTCGGGATACAGCAGCCCCAGCAGCATTAAAATAAGGGCAATCAGACAGTAATTCCTTGCAATGTCCGCATAAAAATACGTAAAAACCGGGCTAAACAAACAGACTGCCTTGACCGGCACGCTAAAAGGAGTCTTCCAGACAAATATCCCCGCGGTCACTGTCATAATCCCAAGGCTTATGACACCAATCGTCTGAAAGGGCAGCCCCAGCTTTGCAAAGGGCATCACCAGTAAATACCACAGGCAGGGATGCCCCTGATACCTGATCTCCCCAAATAGCTGCATGGGCGACAATTCCCCTGCCATCAGCCACACATTTGCCTCATCGCGCCACTGTTCATGCCGTATGAGCAGTAATCCATTAAAAACCACATATGCCACAAAAATCACTGCCAGAATTATGCGGTTTATCTTTTTTCTGTCACCAGTCATTCTTTTCCCCGATTGCTTTATCCATAAAAATATATCCTTTAAATGGTAGCACGATATAAGCCGCAGGTCAAGCATGGCAAAAGCGCATCCCCCTGTTCATTTTAAACATGAACAGGGAAAAATGCGCCTTTTTCCATTTTGCTAATTATTTTTTGTTTCCTCAATGCTAAGAATCAGCTTTGCCAGTTCCTCCGCATATAAATATCTTCCCTTCTCTGTAAGGTGCACCCCATCTTCCAGATACTGCTCCGCGCTATACCCGTCAATGCCAAGATCCTGATAGGCATTGAAGAATTCCGACTGTGTCTCCTTTGCCACATAATTGCAGGTCCCCTTATAGTCAAAAAGTGTCCCGTTACCAGTATTTACGGAATTTCCATCGCCTATCATCCATGTTCCGTCATAAAACTGGGCGTAAGTGGGCGAGCATAAAATAACTGTTGCGTCCGGTGCAACCTCTTTCAAATTGGATACTGCATACCGTAAAGCCCCCGCATAAGTTTTTATATTGTAAATGTCGTCCGGATCACTCTGGGCCACGCCCCTGAAGAAGTCATTGATCCCATATTCAACAACAAAATAATCCGTCTGTGAGAAGTCAATATTAGGATTATCCAGTATTTCTTTTGTTTTAGAACCCGCAAAAATATCTGTAGGGATTTTACCCATCATAGCATTTACAATGCCCACAAGGCTTCTGGAAGTCCATCTTGCAGATTCCCCGGATTCATCCGCTTCTATGGATGCGCTGGTTCCGCCAATAGCCAGATTATACGCATCTGCCTGACACTGTACAGATGTAAGGTAGGGGATCCCTGTGCCATCCCTGTTGTTGTCGAAAATACTGTCTCCCAAAAAGACTATCTGCAATTCTCTGCCTGTGGGTTCGGTCTGGTCTTCCTCCGTGATCACCTGCTCCTGCTCCGGCTCTTTAAGCTTTATGTTTGATAAATCAACTCCCTCTTCCTGTGCTGGTGCTGACTCCGTATCCCGTTCCGCTGTTGGCTCTGATTCTGGCTCTGGAATATCCTGCACATCTGCATTCTCCGCTTTCGCCTGCTGGTTTTCCGCCTCCATATTTTCTACCCTGCTGATATCTTCTTTTTCCAGAATCTCTCCTGTTTCCGTTATCACTATATTATCCCCAGAGGTATTTTCATCCGGCATTGTCTGTGCATCTTTGCGTCCGCATCCTATCACCATTACAGCCGCCATAATAGCCGTCAGCAGGATGCCCGCCGTCCCTTTTTTACTCTTCTTTTTCATGTAATAACTCCTCTCCAAACTCATTCAGCATCACACAAATGCTGTTTTAAATACACAATAGCATAACTTTTCCTAAAAAACATACTTCTATTTACATTTTAAGAAATTTTATACTATCCTTAAAAAAATCTTAATAACTACGTTCTCTTATCTTTATATATACCTGTTTATATTTTATTCATTTGTAAAATATATATGCCAAAAGCAGTTATCCTCCCCCGGAAAACTGCTTTTTAACATTAACTAAAATGATAATAGTCCAAAAACCACTTTGTAAACCTTCCAAGTCCCTCTTCAATGGTGGTATCAGGTTTAAACCCAAAATCATTCATCAGACCGCTTACATCGGCATAAGTCTGATAGACATCTCCCTTCTGCATAGGCAGGAACTCCTTTTTTGCTTCCCTGCCAAGGCACCTTTCCAGTGTTCCAATAAAGTCCATAAGCTTCACCGGGCTGTGGTTTCCAATGTTGTACAGTTTATAGAAAGCTCCCTTTTCATCCCTTGTAGGCGGATTACACAGAATATTAAGAACCCCGTCAATGATGTCATCGATATACGTGTAATCCCGCAGCATATCACCATTATTGTATACCTGAATCGGCTCATCGGCCATAATCTTTTTGGCAAATTTAAAGTATGCCATATCCGGTCTTCCCATGGGTCCATACACCGTAAAAAACCGGAGCCCCGTTAAAGGAATCTGATATAGTCTGCTATAAGCGTAAGCCATAAGTTCATTAGATTTCTTGGTTGCTGCATACAGACTCTCCGGATGATCCACCTGGTCTTCTACCGCAAACGGAACTTTCTCATTTCCCCCGTAAACGGAGCTGGAAGATGCATACACCAGATGCTCCACGGGATAATGCCGGCATCCCTCCAGAATATTAAAAAATCCAAGAATATTCGACTCTATATAGGAATCCGGGTTGTCAATGCTGTACCTTACGCCTGCCTGGGCTGCCAGATTCACCACAATCTGTGGCTTGTGCTCTTTCAATATGTTCAGCACTGTTTCTTTGTCGGCAAGGCTGCCTTTCACAAAAGTGAATTTGTCGTACTTGTTTAACACACGCATCCGGGCTTCCTTTAAAGAAACCTCGTAATAATCGTTCAGATTATCAAGGCCAATCACTTCTGCACCTTTATCCAGCAGTGCTTTTGCCAGATAAAAACCAATAAACCCGGCGCTTCCCGTTATGAAATATTTTTTTGTAACATCTAATGGCTTCATTTTAAATCCCCGTTTCCACTTTTTAGAATAATTTTCCTCAATGTCCTTATTTTATACTTACATTTTAATTTCGTCAACATTCCTAGGCCCAACTGAATGGAAATCATTTTCAAGCATTGTCAAACGCTTCTTTCTCGTATATACTTAGGCTTGTAATACCAACACCCCCGCGCAATCATCAGTTCTTACTGTATTGGGTGCTTTGCTGTGGGGATATACAAGGAGTCTTCAAATATGTCTACAGGCAGAGAGCTAGAGCTATCCATCATCATCCCCTCATACAACGAGCAGGATAATATACAGCGCACTTTCCATTCGATAGACGAAATATTAAGGCAGAATCACATTCCTTATGAAATCATTTTTGTGGATGACGGCTCAAAGGATCTTACCTTTACACGGATTCAGGAATTGTCTTTACAGTCCGGGCAGGTAAAAGGAATTTCCTTCTCAAGAAATTTTGGAAAAGAAGCCGCAATTTTTGCGGGACTTGAAAGTGCCGGCGGCGCCTGCTGCCTGATCATGGACTGCGACCTCCAGCATCCCCCCCGGCTTATTCCTGAAATGTACCGTCTCTGGCAGGAAGGCTATGAGGTGGTGGAAGGTATCAAGGCTTCCCGTGGAAAGGAAAATCTCCTCCATACTTTCAGCGCAAATACCTTTTACAGCCTAATCAGCAGAGCAACGGGTATTGATATGTCCCGGGCCTCTGACTTTAAGCTGCTGGACCGCAAAGCAATGGACGCACTCTTAATCATGCCGGAGCGGGCCCCCTTTTTCCGTGCCCTATCTTCCTGGGTAGGATTTAAGACCACTATCCTTCCGTTCGAAGTGCAGGAACGGGATATCGGCGTCTCCAAATGGTCCGTGTGGAGTCTCACCAAGTATGCCGTCCAGAACATCACTTCCTTTTCCGGTGCCCCCATGCAGTTAGTCTCCCTGTTGGGCTTTGTAATGTTTTTTGCCTCTGTCATACTGGGTATCCAGTCCCTGTACCGGTACTTTACAGGAACAGCACTGGAAGGATTTACCACCGTGATCTTATTACAGCTCATTATCGGCAGTGTCCTGATGATAAGCTTAGGGATCATCGGCCATTATATATCCAGAATTTATGATGAGATAAAGGCCCGGCCGCGGTATATCATAAGCAAAAGATGCGGTTAGAGGGATACAGAATCCTTCTAACCGCCAAATTACTTTCAATGTCCTGCAAAAAAGCAGCCATTATCTTTTACCGTCCAATACTATAGTACTCCACACCTGCCTGTTTCATATCTGCCGGATCATATAAATTCCTTCCGTCATAAACCAGCGGCGTATGCATTTTTTTCTTAAACTCTTCCGGTGTAACCGCTCTGATTTCCGCCCATTCCGTAAAGATAAAGCAGATATTGGCCCCGTCAATGGCCTCCTCTGGGGAAGATACATAATTCATGGTCCCCTTTTCCACCCTGCCTTCCGGGAAAAGCTGTTTCGCCCGTTCTTCGCCTTTGGGATCGTAAGCGTAAACTTGGGCGCCAGCCGCCAGCAGGAGTTTTAAGTTGTCAATAGAGGGTGCCTCCCGCAAATCATCTGTGCCGGACTTAAAGGTAAGCCCAAGCACGGCCGCCTTTAAGCCGTTAAAGGATATCATCCTCTCCTTTGCCTTTTCAAAAAGCCTGGTTTTCTGTGCACTGTTCACATCCACGCATGCTTCCACCGTTTTCAGCCTGTAGCCATGCTCTCTTGCCAGAAACTTTAAAGCCTTGGTGTCTTTTGGGAAACAACTCCCCCCAAATCCAATTCCTGCATTTAAAAACCGCGCTCCAATACGCTCGTCAAAACTCATTCCCTTCGCCACATCGGTAATATCTGCCCCCACCAGCTCACACAGGTTGGCAATATCATTCATATAGGAAATTTTCAGGGCAAGAAAATCATTACATGCATACTTGATCATCTCTGCGGAACGGCGCTTTACCGATACAATAGGAAGCCCGAAGGGTTCATAAATCTTCTTAAGCAGTGCCTCCGCCTCTTTACTTTCGGTTCCGATAATAATTCTTGCCGCATGAAGGGTATCATGGACTGCCGTTCCCTGGGCTAAAAACTCAGGGTTGGAAGCAACTTCCACCTTTACATCATGGACAAGAAAATCCCTGATAAACTGCTCTACCTTGTCGTTGGTCCCTACCGGCACCGTGGATTTCACCACCACCAGACAATCCTTTTCCACTGTCTCCGCTATCTGCCTTGAAACGTCTGCAATATAGCTTAAATTGGCGCTCCCATCCGGCATTTCAGGGGTTCCCACGCCGATAAAAATAGCATCCGCATCCCTGTACGCCTCCACATGATCCGTAGTAAAATGCAGCGTCCCCTCTGCATTGTTCTTCCGCATCAGCTCCTCCAGTCCCTCCTCATAAATAGGGGAAATTCCCTGACGCATCAGCTCCACTTTCTTTTCGTCAATGTCCACACAGGTCACCTGATACCCCTGTTCTGCAAAGCATACCCCTGCAACCAGCCCTACATAACCTGTCCCTGCAACTGCTATTTTCATATTATTTTCCTCCATATCGTTATTTTTCCTCGAACATTTTCCGGGGGTATTCGCCCACTGTTTTCCGGAACTATTGTCCTGCTATAAATTACTGCTTCTTTGCCTAATGACATCACTGTCTAAATTATCGCATTTTCCGTCCTTTCTGCTTAATATGCCGTCTTCTAAATTTAATATCTGATATAATCCAAATGCCGCCAGTGGAAGCAGCAGGACAAAATATCCCAAAATATACCGGGACTGGGCCTCCCATATCATGTGGAACAGAAATCCCCCGAAAATATTTAATATAAAATACGCCTTTTCCAGAGACCAGCTCTTACGTGAAACCCAGCAGAATACCCCTGTGCATAAAAACAGCAGAAAGTGGTAAACATTCATGATTCCATACAAAATGTCCCTGCCCGTCCCGTAAATAAAAAAGTCAGCCAGTGGCGATAAGTTCTTTGCATGTCTACTGTTCCATTCATTGGTGATCATCGCCTGAAAAGTAGGGGCATTCCACTGGGAGGTAAACTTTTTGTAAAAATAATCCAGTGCATAACGCTGTTCATGCATAAATTTATTCAAAGACTGTTTTAAATTCTCCACACAAGCCTGTGTTGTCAGTTCCTGGTCGTAATTATTTTCATGGTAAACATTCCAATTATAAGAATTATACCATCCACAGGCATAGCCGCCCTCATCCCCCTGCTGCATGCTCATTGCGATCCAGGCTATTTTCGGGATACCCTGGGGATACTCCTCCAGTCCTGCCCGCATGGCATACACTTCGCTTACAGCCCATATGCCTGTCTGGGACATTAAAATAATTACCGCTGCCCACATCAGCATTTTGTATTTCTTTTCCCCTATAGAACGCAAAATCACTGCAATCACAGCCGCCACAACAAGAATATTGATATTGGATTTGACGATAATGCCCACTGACAGCAGCAAAGACGTCTTTAACAGCTCCTGCCATCTGCCTGTTTTAAGATACCGGATAATGAAATCAATTGCGCATATGCCGAAAGCCCATCCAATGATATCCCCATACACAAAAGTTGAAAAAAGAAAAAGAGGAAACATTCCCATGGATAAAAGCGCCTCTATACGGCAAATTCTTTCATCTTCAAACAGTTCTCCGGTAATTCTGCCCAGCCTGTCCAGGATCAATAAAATGCTGACGATATTAATCAGTTCAAACACAATAAAATTCTCTATGCCAAATACCCGGTAAATGAACTCCAGCATCGCTGTCATCCCAATCTGAAAGGGATACATGTAAAGATACTGTCCCTGGGAAAAAGCTTCATAATTCCCTTCAAGAAAGGCAACTGCGATATCGCTTATCAGTCCGCTGTCGCATGTCACCACACACCGGAATAAAAGTACAATAAACAGACATACGGCAGCACTGTACACCAGCATCAGCTTTCTGACATTTGTCTTATCCACCCATCGGGACTTCATGATCCTGTAAAAAAGGAATACGATCCCGGCAGTTGCCAAAAGCAGGAATACAGGATTTGGCATAGAGAATTTTATTGTGTTTGAACTGATTAATATCGTCAGCATTTTATTGATCCTGGACAGGCTGGGCAGAATTACCGGAGAACTGTTTGAAGATGAAAGAATTTGCCGTATAGAGGCGCTTTTATCCATGGGAATGTTTCCTCTTTTTCTTTTTTCAACTTTTGTGTATGGGGATATCATTGGATGGGCTTTCGGCATATGCGCAATTGATTTCATTATCCGGTATCTTAAAACAGGCAGATGGCAGGAGCTGTTAAAGACGTCTTTGCTGCTGTCAGTGGGCATTATCGTCAAATCCACGGTGCCGGTAGGGACCAACGACAAGGTAGAGCAGTTTAT
>Ga0224740_10169_pt1 | contig 17406 bp, 23 predicted proteins | sample LIM_E_Water_Bulk_FD_161634 | JGI IMG/M metagenome (GOLD analysis project Ga0224740, IMG submission 161634) | Enriched cells from gastrointestinal tract of the lab mouse from Pacific Northwest National Laboratory (PNNL), Richland, Washington... | ecosystem: Host-associated > Mammals > Digestive...
CCCCATCACACGGGTAAAAAGCAATACGGAATGTGACGTGAATTATTATTCGTGGGGGAGCGCAAGGATTAGCCATATCCTGCGGAACCCGTTTTACAAAGGTGCACATCTTGTCTGCCGGACACATCAGAAGGGAATCCGCTCCAATACCTATGACATCATTCCCCGTGAGGAATGGGAAGTCCTTGAGGGCTGCCATGAAGCCATCGTAAGCCCGGAGGACTGGGAGAAGGTGCAGGAACTGATTGACCGCCGCCCTCCCATCATGGAGGGGAACGCCTGCCCCTTCTACAACCTGTTCCACGGCATTATCTACTGCGCCACCTGCGGGAAGTCCATGCAGGTACGCTATGAGAAGGTAGGCAGAACCGGGAAGAACCGCTTTACCGGCGAGGAACGGGAGCCGATAGACAAGGCGTATTATATCTGCCAGACGTATAACCGGCTTGGGAAGGATGCCTGCACCAGCCATAAGGTGGAAGCGAGGGATTTGTACAACCTTGTGCTGAAGGATATTCAGGAACTTGCGGCAATGGCGTTGAAAGACGTGGAATCGTTCTACCAGCGGATCAGCAGCCGCATGGAGCGGCGGTATCTGGCGGACGCTTCGGAGATGGAGAAGGAACGGGAGCGGCTGGAAGCAAGGAACCGGGAGATTGACGATATGTTCCTGAACCTGTATACCGACAAGGCAAAGGGAATCCTGTCCGAGCAGCGGTTTGTGAAGCTGACGGCGGCAATGGAGCGGGAACAGGAGGAAAACCAGAAGCAGCTTAAAGAACTGGACGAGGGTATCTTAAACCGCCTTATCAGCCGGATTCTGGTGGGGGAGGTGAAAAAGATTGACGGGGAGAAATTTCAGGAAATCAAAATCATTTATAACTTTGTCGGGGAGATACCGGCGGTAACAGAATAACGGCAATGCCCTTCTTTCTTTCCGGGGGAAGGGTTTTCTTTTGCCTGCATAGGAAAAAGAAGCCGGTTCTCTATTCTCCGGCTTCCAGAATAAACTGGAATTTATTTGATAGGTGTCCCAATGCGTTTATCCAATCTCCATTGTGGTGCCATTCCATCATCGGCATAATATTCGTCCATTGCTGTAATTTTATCGTTTTTTGTTTGAATAAACGAAGTCACATGAAAAGAAATACTTCTATCTTTGGGATAGATACGAACAACTGTAATAATTAAATCATTCACAATTTCTACTCTTTCAACGAGTCCGTCCCATTCTCCGGGGTACTCACAATTCGCAACAATATATTCATCCACCGTAAAATGCTCGTTGGTGCAATGCCAATTTACATAGGCTTCTGCATGAAAGTATTTTCTAATTTCTCTTTCATCTTGGGCAAGAACGGCTTTCCAAAATTGTTCTATATTCATAATTTTCTCCTTTAAATTGCGATTTCCCAGTATGTCAAACTGGAAATGGTTGAGAAAGACACTATATTGAAATCCAAAATCTTTGAATAATGCCACTTTTACTTAATCCCACTGTATCAACAATTTCATTTTCCATCACTCCACCGTTTTTAATAATCGTCCTTTGCGAAGCTACATTTCGCTTATCGCAGGTTACTAAAACCTTGCTTTCTCCAAACGCACGGCAAAAAGGTAAAACTAATCCCAGCATTTCAGACGCATAACCTTTTCGTCTTTCTGACGGACGAACACTATATCCAATATTACCCCCAAAATTTTTGAGAAAATCCGATAATGGGTGTCGAAAATCAATCATACCAACAACAAAATCGTCTTTTCGCCTTACCGCTAAAAACACTTCTGATGGAACATATCCGCTTTTATATTTTTCTCTTAATCTTCTCTCAAAGTCAATCCACTCATCAAATGATTGGACATCTTCAAGACCTGCACAACCATCAAAACTATCTCCACATTGTAACATTTCTTCTTTATATGACATGACTTGTTTTGCATATAGTTTAGATGGCCTAACCAACATCAATTCACGCATCACATTCATCCTCACAAATTTGAATTTATCTATACAAGGAAATACAATACCTCTCTTATATCTTTCCCACCGATATTATCATCCCGAAATACTTCTGAATAAATAAATCCGTTTTTTTCATAAAATTTTCTTGCTCTATGATTATCCTCCAAAACCCATAAAAGCACTTTACTAAATCCGCATTGTTTTAATTCTTTAATACACTTGTTAAGCAATAACCTACCGTATCCTTTTCCAATGTAATCAGGCAAAAAATATATGGAAACGATTTCTCCATATTCGCTGTATTTTTCCCATCTTGATTTACAGAAACTTGCAGTACCTATAAGACGCCCATGTTCTATCAGAACAAGGTTATTCATACCAATTTTATTGATACTATTAGCCCATTGCCCCGTTGGAATACTATTAAGATAGTTTTGAGGAATAATGTTTTTATATGCGTATTTCCAACTACTTTCATATATTTTGCTTATTTCAAGAGGATTATCATCTTTGGTGATGTATCTAATCTCCATTTCAACAACTCCTTAAATACCGATTTGTTCAAATCTATAAACTGGAATCTATCTATTTTCCATAATCAATTCTTTGCACTTCCATTCCTCACCCAGAATACAATATCTTTCTGTTGTATCAAGAACTACGTCGCTAAAACCGACTGCCTTATAACAGTAATAAGCTGGAAGATTATTCTCAAAAACACCCAATGATACTTTTTTTGCTCCATATATTTCAAATGCAAATTTTAGACCTAACTGGAGCATAGCTTTTCCATAGCCTTTTCCTCTCTTGTGAGGATTTATAATAACAAATCCAAAGCGTAATTCATCCAAAGATTCATCAGGATTCCTTAGTGTAAAAAAACCAACAATTCCAGTTTCATCAAATGCAGTAAACGGCATTAGAGATTCAACAAAGCAAAATTCATTTTGTGTTATTGGGTAATTACCAAGTACACCTGCTGTCCATTGATAAAATGCTTTTTCATCTTGACACCACGATAATATCGTATCTACATCCGAAGCTTTATATGGTCTTATTCTAATCATATATTTTCCCTCGCAAATTTGAATTATAGCAATCGGCTAACCAAATTAAATGCTGTGACTGCATAAACAAAAATTGCTACTCCGCCAAAAATAGCAGCATCTGTTTTCGATTTTTTATCATAGCATTCTTTCGCATTTAATGACATAACTAATCCCATAAACACAAACATAATAGGTAACGTTATATCATAAGGCAGTAATTTCATCAATCCAATAGAACCAAAAACAACTGTCAGAACCGAAAATACTATTTTCCAAATACGCATATATATTTCTCCTTATATTCTGATTTGCTATAGTTTAGCACATTTATAGAACATTTACAAGATTCCGTGTATGAAAAAGCAAAAGGAATGAATTCTTCACTTGACAATGTGTCAAAGAGCTTATGAGCCAGGATGAGATTGCAGTCATGGACGGCGGGAAGTGTATCCTGCAGCTTAGAGGCGTCAGACCATTCTTCTCGGATAAATTTGATATAACGAAGCATGGCAGGTACAGGGAGCTGTCCGATTATGACAAGAAAAATGCCTTTGACATTGAAAAATATGTCAGGAATCCGAACCGCATGAAAGTTACGCAGAATACGGAAATTGACGAGGCGTTTGACTGCGGGGAGGTTTCAGGCGGCAAAGGATAAGGAAACTTCTGGACATGATCGAGCTGTTGACAAACCTCTTGCCAAAAAGATTTGCATATAAGAAAATATATGTGTAGATTAATCCTTGAGGTGATACATTATGATGACAAAAATCGGGAACCAACAGATAGAAATGCATTTGATAACAATTGAAGATTTAGTCCCTACGGATCATTTTCTTCGGAAAGTAAATGCTATCATTGATTTTTCATTCATATATGACGAAGTAGAGAATATGTACTGTCATAACAATGGACGTCCATCCATCGGTCCGGCGGTCTTAATCAAGTTTCTTCTCATCGGTTTTCTTTATGGCATCAATTCCGAAAGAAGAATATCAGAAGAGATTCAGGTGAACATGGCATACCGTTGGTTTCTTGGTCTTGATATTATGGATAAGGTTCCAGATCATTCTACGATTTCCCAGAACAGACGCCGCCGTTTCAACGGCAGTGATCTTTTTCGGAATATTTTTCAGAAAATTGTTTTCCTATGCGTAGAAAAGGGTCTGGCAGACGGCAGGCTGGTTTTTACGGATTCGACACACATAAAGGCAAACGCATCCCGGAAAACAGAATACATCAAGCAAACAGAAGAAGTCACAAATGAATACCTCAAAGAACTGGACCAGTATGAAGAAACTGTACGCAGCCAGCTGGAGTCGGAGGGAAAGATCAAGCCTGCCCGCTGCAGGAAGCGGAAAGAAAAAATCGAAACAGTCCGGCGCCGCGTAAGCAGCACAGACCCCGAATCAGGATATTATAAGCGCAAAGGGAAAGCCGAAGGGATGCATTACTTGTCGCACGAGACAGTTGATTCTAAAAATGGTATTACCATTGATGTGGCAGCAACAGCCGGCAATGTAAATGGCAGCCAGCCATATATCGAAAGGCTTGATTATATTGGGGAAACGATCGGGCTAAAAATACAAGCAGCCTGTGCTGACAGCGGATATGACACAAACCTTATCAATCAACAATTGCCAGAACGAAACATAGATTTTTACACACCGAAAAGAACAGAGCAAAAAAGAGGGACTACAGAGTTTCAAAGGAAAGATTTTCAGTATGATGAAAAGGATGACAGATTCATCTGTCCCGGAGGAAAAGCGCTTCCGCTGCACAGGCTCAACAGAACAATGAATACTGTAACAAAAGAGTACCGCTGTCCCAAAACGGAATGTAAAGACTGTCCATTCCGTAACAGGTGCATAGGAGAAAAAGGTTCTGATAAAAGAATCCAAGTAAATATTTTTGAAGACGTTGTAAAAAAGAATCATGAAAAAGATGGTACGGAAACGCACGCCAAGGTTTTGCTTCTGCGACAGATATGGAGCGAAGGCAGCTTTGCGGCGCAAAAAGCAAGACATAATTTGAAATTCCTATATAGAAGAGGATTAGAGGCAGCTGAACAGCAATGCCTCTTATCGTCAACGGCATTAAATCTAAAGAGAATGATAAAGGTCATGGCATAGAGAACCATGCCTTTTTCTTTGGAATATTTTCCTATTTATTGATAGAATTTTATCATAATATCTTACGGCATTTATAAAATAAGGGGGTTTGTCAACAGCTCGATGATGGCCAGAAGTCTGGAAAGGAAAACTGAATATGGATGCCATGTACCCGCCGTATGAGGCGGCACAGGGGCATGGAAAGCAAAAGGAGTTTTATATGCGCTTTTTGGAGGATATAAAAAGACACCCGGCACAGCCTATCGCCAAACAGAATGTACCGGATGCCCGCAGGGTACTCCGAAAGGACTGCCCTGTCTGCATTATAACATATCAGGCAGGACATTTGCATAGGAAAACTCTTTCTTTTTCAAAAAATGAAAATCTATGAAAGAAAGAGGTAAAACGTATGGGTTTCTTTACAACAGCAGTAACGGGATTGAAAACGGTTGTCACAGCCATCGGCGCAGGCGTGGCAGTATGGGGCGTGATTAACTTACTTGAGGGTTATGGAAATGATAACCCGGGCGCGAATGCTCATGTGCGGTAAAGTATCATAGGAAAACTTTGTCGAATTGACAGCCGCCCCGCTATGCCGAATTAAGAAATATGTCTCTTGAAAGCCGGTTCCTATTATGCTATACTTTTCAGAACAAACCGATAAATCGGAAGCGTCAGAACCGGCAATGGAACTATCAGCAGATATTGATGAACAGATGGAGGTATGACATGGAAATCGCCAAAAAGACGCTGCAAATGGTTAGAGAGCATTTGCCTCCTTCGGGAACAAAAATAGGGGAGTATGTTTTTTTAGGTTCTGATGATTTATGGATTGGAACAGTAGGATCATTGCGCCCATTTGTGACTGTTGCGGAGGATCGCTGGCCTATGGGCGGTGGGTTTCTCCTTATTGTGATGATAGATGGCCCAGTTTATATTGCTGAATTGGATTCCAACGATACGGCGGCAAAGCTAGATGATTACAACACCTTGGATTTGCGGCAGGATAATTTGGTAGATTACTGTGCTACTGATTTTCCAAAGTTTATGGAAATCATGAGACTATATACAATAGCTTTAGAAACCACCCCCAATCCCGATGATGTATTTGACGAGAAAGGCTATGAAAGATTAGAGAAAGCGGGAACGATGCTTCGGCAGCAGATTGAAAAGATTGACTCCAAGGCAGTTGAAGATATGAACGGCTTTTGGAGTACCATGATTGAGGAGTTTGGATCTGGTATGTGGTGAGCCTGTCAAAAAACATATTCATATAAAGGTTGCTTACAGATTCCAGTTTGTCGGTGCCTTCCTGTAACGTGAGAGCAAGTATCGACCCGTGGCCCAAATTTCGCTCCGCTCATTTGTTCCCCTGGTCTGCTACTTGTTGGGGTTGCCACCCCAAACCCGCCTTTGACCGGCGCTTCGCGCCGGTGTTGTGGCGCAGCCGCGCCACAAAAATCCGTCAGCCTCGCCCGTTGCGATCTCGCCTGACCGGGCGGAAATCGGAGGCCGTTTCCGCAATCGCCGCAGAGCGGCGCACCCGCCGGAACAGTACACCCGCTTTGCGTCTGCACTGTTCTATCGGGTCAGAAAGGGATACGACAAAAGTAGACACCAAAACGCATTGACAATGCTTTTCGTTCGTCCTATAATAGTCTTGACGATGAGCGATGTAAGAAGTGAATATTGAAAAAATCCCTTGCACCCAGACGGTCTTGACCGCCTGGGTGCATTGTGTTTTCCAAGCCTGATGTTCCCTTCCAGTCGCGTAACAGACCGCCCATGACAACTGAATATGGAAAACTTGAAAAGTGTATAATGGGCGAATTATACCCAAACGGGAATTTTGAAACAGGAGGTAAAAGTTTATTGTCCAAACGCTACAACACGCCCCACCGCGACCGCATCATCAAGACCCGTGTCACCGAGGAAGAACACGCCGACTTTATGGAGCGCCTGACCGCATACGGCATGAGCCAGTCCGAGTTTATCCGGCAGGCCATCACCGGCGCGACCGTCAAGCCCATCATCACCGTTTCCCTCGTCAATGATGGTGTTAGTATATAAGTGTGGACAGAAAAAGTTGAACAACTTATACTATCAAGTGAAAGAGCAAAGGAGATGTTCAAAATGGCAAAAAACCAAAAATCTTACACTCTGGAATTTAAACAGCAGATCGTGGATCTGTACAATGCCGGAGGAACCTCGTATCCAAAACTGGAGCGTGAATATGGCGTAAATCGGAGTACTATCAGTGGCTGGGTAAAGCAGCTTTCCCCAATCAAAGTATCGGAGGAGGAAACGGTTACCCTCAGGGAGTATAAGGCTCTCCAGAAAGAGAACCAGCGTCTTAAGACTGAGAATGAAATATTAAAAAAAGCGACCGCCATATTCGCAAAAGAACAACAGCCGAAATTGTGACTTTTATCCAGAACAACCTGGCCGATTACTCTGTATCCCAGCTTTGTAGTGCCTTGAAATTCCCAAGGAGTACTTATTACAAGGCCCTGGTTCGTGTACCTTCAAATAAGCAAAAGGAGTTTGAAGAATTCGGCCGGAAAGTGAAACAGGCATATGAGGACTCAAAACAGAGATATGGGGCTGTCAAAATATGCCGCATACTGAATGATAATGGTACACCTTGCAGTGTCAAGCGGGTGCAGAGGCATATGGCAGAGCAGGGGCTGTGCTCTGTTGTAGTAAGGAAGTACAACCACCGTGCCAATCATGGCAGCATTCCAGATAATAAGGTAAATATTTTGAAGCGTGATTTTGAAACGGAGACCATCAACCAAAAATGGTGTACGGACATTACTTACATCCATGTTCAGAAAGAAGGATGGACCTATCTGGCGTCTGTTATGGATCTATGCAGCCGCAAGATCATCGGGTATGCCTATGGAACATCTATGACGGCGGAACTGGCAGTTCAGGCAGTAAAGAATGCGTGCCTGAATGTCGCGGATACAGAGGGGATTATCCTGCACAGCGACCTTGGAAGCCAGTACACAGGCCAGGTATTTGAAAACTACTTGGCCAGCAGGGGAATCCTACATTCTTTCAGCCGTAAGGGAAATCCATATGACAATGCCTGTATTGAGTCATTCCATTCCGTGCTGAAAAAGGAAGAAATCTATCTCCATACCTATCAGGATTCAGCGGAAGCCCGCAGAGCAATCTTTGAATACATAGAGGGCTGGTATAACCGTAAAAGAATACACAGTGCTATTGGTTATATGACACCCCAACAAAAGGAGGATGAGGAACTTAAAAAAGCAGCATAACCTTTCGACTTTTTTTGTCTAAAGTATTGACATAGATCCAGCCCACACTTTATCTCCATAATAATACAAGAATTCATAGACAAAATGCCCTATTTTTACAGTCTAACCCCATTTCAAGTGAGAGATGCTTTCCAAGAGTTCTGTTACAGTCACCTAAAAGATAGGTTACAAAGCATATGCTATAAAATCTATATCTTTTGATTTACTCATTTTATATACATTTTATGGAGATTAAATATCCTGAAGATAATTTATTGGAACTATTTCCTGTTTATTTCTCATTTCCAATATTTCTGAACCCACGCTTCTGCATCGTTTTCTTCAAGTTTATATTTGCCTGCAACCTTTTTTATGGTTTCTGAAACAGGCAAACCTATTTCTTGGCACATCTCAATCGCTGAAATCATAGCTGCTTTTTTTGCGGCTTCTTCTTTCTCACTCTCCACATAAGCACGCAGAACCTGTTCTTCATCAAACAATGTCATCATCATGTCAACAACCTCCTTTTCCCTGCTCGATAAATATTCTTTCAGAACATCCCTGTCTTTACAGATGTTGATGGTATTGGTAACTGCTTCCCTGGTTCGTCCATATAATTTCACCTGCTCGTCATATACTTTTGTAAAGGCGACATACTGGCTGATAATATCATTGTCCTTGCCATCGTATATCATTTTCACCTTTACATCAATAGCGCATTTTTCCCCGCCCCAAAATTCTTCTGAAAGGGAGACATATTCGGGTTTGCTTACCCATTTTCCGGTGAATATCACATATAATTCGGCTTTAGGCAACTTTACTTTTTTACTGCCGTAAAGATTATCGTTCCTGCGTTCAAAATACTCATGATAGGACTGCACCAGATACATCAATGCTCCGATTATGATATTCATCGTCCATGTGGTCTGAGCCTCCGTCAGAATCATAATTTTGTCCCCTACTGTGAAGCCAAGGTCATTATAGCAGGAATCTACTAATATACTCAAACTTCGCACTTGAATAAGTACCTATGCACCTTGAAAATTCAATAATAACTGGCATAAAAATAGCATGAAACCGTCTGGTTTTGATATAATTGAGTTGTTCAGAAACAATCATATATCCGGAGGCTCATGCTATGAATAAAAGTATAACACAAGACAATCAAAATGATAACCAGATTTCGAAATCTATCAGAAGATTTTTTACACGGTTTCATCTTTCTTCTGCATTGAAAACTGCTAATGCCTACAAAAAGAAGGGAATTTCTGCAGCACTGATTTTTCAGTATCTGTTTCTTTTGATATTTTCAAACAGAAGTATGTATATGAACCTGCTGATTGGAAAAGACTCACCGGATTTTGCAAAAGATACGGTTTATCGTTTTATGAAAATGCTCCAGATCAACTGGGTTCGGTTCACAACGGTTTTATCCAGCCGAATCATTAGGGATGCCATTGCTCCACTTGATTCAGCAGACCGTGTCAACGTACTGATCATTGACGATTCCATGTTTGAACGTAACCGTTCCAAAAAAGCGGAACTTCTTGCAAAGGTATATGACCATGCAAAACATTGTTATAAATTTGGTTTTCGCATGCTTACATTAGGCTGGTCAGATGGAAGCACTTTTCTCCCGGCCAACAGTGTCCTTCTCTCCACCGAAAATAAAAAGAACAGAATCAATGAAGCAAAGGAAACGGATAAAAGAACGGTTGGATATAAGCGCCGTATGCTTGCTGTCAAGAAAGGAGCGAAACAATAGCAACAATGATTATATAGCTGAATATGCCTATAAAAATATGCTCAAACCATTGTCCTACCCATGCTAATGGCAAAATTCCAACAGTTAGCGAAACTAAATAGCCTACTTCTTGTTTTAATGGCTCAAGTTCAACATTCTCGCTAAACAGATAAGCAATACCGCAGGCTAATCCAAGCCAAGTAAATGCGGTAATCTGAGCAATGGTCGCAAATAATTCATTGCTGTAATTGTTTGTTAAAGCAGGAAGAGCAAAATAGAAATCTCCTGTGTTCATCCGCAATGAAATTACGATTGAAAACAGCAAATATGCAAAACACCCAAGCAGAAAACCTACTGTTCCAAACTTCAATGCTTTCTTTTTCAAAGTATCACCTCATATTCCTAAAGATTTTTTGATTTTTGGGATATATCTTCTCGAAACATAGGTTTGTGTATTATCTTCAAAGCGAATACAAATCCTTCCTATTAGGCTTAAATCAATATCCCGAATTTTTTTGACATTAATGATTTCTGAATTAGAGATGCGGAGAAACTGTTTTTTGTCGAGAGCCGCTTCCAATTCATACAATCTATACCGTATTGCATACTCGCCTTGATGTGTTTGAATGTAGGCCTTTTGATTTCCCATATATATTCGGAAAACATCAGTCACATTTACAATCTTAGCTATATCATCTCTGTATGCTGTTAATGTTTCAAGGCTCTTTTTATCAAACTCTACAATATGTTCATAAAGAGCATTGACCGTTCTGCTTTGTTCCTGTGCTGTAATTAGAACCTCCACTTCCTCTACGGAACGGTCTATGTTTATCCCGACTTTCAAAGTGTCACCTCCTATCTGCATCCAATTATACTATCGGATTTTTAGAAAATCTATGATGCCACGGTATGTGGTAGTGAATTTGCGATGGACGGTAAAACCATTTTGTAAGCATCAATCGTGACACTTTATATGTTCACAAAATGATTTCATAAGTTCGACAGCTTCAGATTTATTAAATCCCAACTCAAACATGTTACTCATATATGAGCAACAAAGTATCTTGACAGTTTCTTGCTTTTTATCTTGTATATGCTTAGCATCTTGCGTAACAGTGAATTTACCGCTTCTTGAGCAAGTGATAAGTTGTTCCTGCTTTAAGCTTTTATAAGACTTCGCAACAGTATTCGGGTTTATATGTAACAATTTTGCCATTTCACGGATAGACGGGATAGATTCCCCTGAACAAAGATTTCCGCAAAGAATTTTATACAACATTTTGTTGCAAAGTTGCAGATAAATAGGCGTAACATCGTGGAACACCCAATTCTCGTAATCCATTAGGTTTCCTTCTTCCAATAGAAATATACATTATTGATAATAGCAGCCTGTGCTTTCTTTTGAATGAGTAAATCACGCAAAAAAATTGCTTGATTTACTCATTCACTTTTTCATTAACAAGAGTAGAATGTGGATATCAAAATGAAAAGGAGATTTGCTATGAGTACATTATTGGAAGCAAAAGAAGTAACAAAAATCTATGGAAAAGCGGGACATCCCAGTTTAAACAAGGTATCCTTTCGTATTGCCGAGGGTGAATTTATTGGCATTATGGGGGCATCTGGCTCTGGAAAGACCACTTTGCTCAATGTTCTTTCCACGATAGATACTCCTACAAGCGGAGATATCTGGATTAACGGCGTGAACTTGAAAAATCTCAACCATACAAGTGCTGCCGATTTTCGCAAAGACAATTTAGGATTTATTTTTCAAGAGTATTTTCTGCTTGACAGCCTTACTATCCGTGAGAATATATCCGTTCCTCTTACCCTCCAGAAACTTCCGCCTAAAAAAATCGAAAATATGGTGAGAAGTCTGGCAGAAAGATTTGGCATAGCATCGCAGTTGGGCAAATATCCCCATGAATTGTCTGGCGGACAGCGGCAAAGGGCATCCGCAGCAAGGGCGATTGTAAAGCAGCCAAGTATATTGTTTGCAGACGAGCCAACGGGAGCGTTAGATTCAAGCTCAGCTACGGAACTGTTGAATACTTTGTATGAAGCCAACCAAGAACTGCATACCACCATATTGATGGTTACGCATGACGCTTATGCAGCGAGCTTTGCAAGCCGCATTCTTATTTTTAAGGACGGCTGTATTATCAAGGAACTTGCCAAATATGGCAGTAACAGGCGTGACTTCTATGAAGCTATTGCTGCGGAAGTTGCCAGATTAGATACTGAACGATAAGGGGGGAAAACAATGAATAATTTATCTATGGCATTTAAGAATTTAAGGAAAAATTTTTCATTTTATGCTCTTTATCTGCTGTCTGTATCCCTTGTTATTACGGTCTACTTTGCGTTTACATCATTTTCAATGAACAGCGTAATGCTTGAGAAAATATCGGGGGATGGTCGAGTAGAATCCATGTGCAATGTCATTTCTGTATTTCTGGTAGCCTTTGTGATTTTTTATATGTCATATTCAAATCGCTTCTTTTTGAGACGCCGTACTAAGGAACTCGGGATTTATGCATTGTTAGGTTATAGAAAATCAAAGATGCTTTCTCTGCTTGTATCTGAAAATATTTTAATCGGTTGCGGCTCTCTTATCGTAGGCTTGGTATTGGGAGCTATTATGCATAAGGGCATTGTATATGGGACAACAGCTCTTTTGAATTTGTCAATAGATAATGCGGAAATCCATTTTTTTAATTTAAATGCTATTAAAAACACTGTCATTTTTATTTTTTTGATAATGTGTGTAATGGCTATATCAAATGCTTTCTTTCTTTTCAGAACTTCGCTCATGGATTTGGTTCGGTTTGAAAAAAGTGCGGAGAAAAGAATGAAATTCAAAAAAGCACCTGCTATATTCGGCTTTATTCTAATCATTGTCGGATATGGACTGGCATTGGATATTTTCCGTGGCTCTGATTCCTTATGGTTTACTGTTGGGTTTTACCAGACAGGGCTGTTGACTGCCGTGTTAATCGTAGTGGGAACTGTCCTGTTCATTGCTTCTTTTCTCCCGTTTGCTGTGCAGAAAAGCAAGCAGCATAAGAAAACATTTTATACCGAAACAAAGATTGTGACGGCTCCTAATTTTGTTTATCGCATACGCTCTAATGCTAAGACTTTAATAATGCTTACGCTTTTATCAGCAGCGACATTGACTGTTTCAAGTGTAATGGCACTATCGCTTTTCTATCCTATTGCTGCAGTTGCTCGGATAGCTCCCTCTGAGTTGGAATTTAGAATTGAGGAAGAAGGACAGTTAAACAATGCAAAATTGCTTGTTAGCCAATATGCACCCGATGATTCCGTAACTTATATTCAAACTGATATTTATAAGGTGACTGCATCTGCCGAAAAACTCCCTATGGAGTATAGCGTGGGAACTTCAAAAGGCAGTGCTGACAATGAAAATATATTTCGAGAAGCGGGTTTTGAGTGCATCTCATATTCGCAATATGTCTCTTTGTTACAGGCTCAAAGGAGAAATGATATTGTAGCTAAGCTATCGGTATTGCAGGATGACGAGTGCATTTTGGTAAAATATCAGCCCAATGCTGATGGGAGTAATGAAACTGGCAGCATCTATTCCTTGAATATCAATGACGGCAGCATACCACTTACTGTAAAAGCAACAACACTGAACAATCCTATTTCCTTTGCAAACAGCATAGGTACAATGATTGTAAGTGATAATGTTTATGAACAGATAAAATCTGGTACAGTTTTAGAAAACAGTATTGTGAGCATAAATGGCGAGGGCATCGGAGATAACGAGAATTTGTTCGAGGACATGAGCAATCTGCTTAGTAATAGCCCATATTTACAGGGACATTCCCATAGAGTGAATGAGATTATGTCGGCAAGCAGCTCAACTTTCCTTTTGATTGGATTTTTGGTTGTACTGTTTTTCATTGCAACAGGCAGTATCTTATATTTTAATAATATTTCTGCGGTTTCGGATTCAAAAGCAGATTATGAAATACTCAGTAAAATGGGATACTCAAACAGAAAGCTAAAGAGGATTCTCAGAAAACAGGTTTTAACCTTTTTCAGCATTCCATTCCTTTTCGGGTTGATAGACTGTATATTCGCAACGATTGTTTATAAAACAGGGCTCATGCAGGATTTGCTTGGAAATACGATTACTCTTTATTTCCCTACTATGATTGCGATAGCTCTGACAGCTTCAATATATTTCATATATTACTTCATTACAGTCCATACTTGTTATAAAACAGTACTAAAGGGTTAACCATGACCAAGCTGTCGGCAGAGTGTCGGCAGCTTGGTACTCTTTATCTTAGCATGAAAATATGGTACAATACAGAAAACTCATACGGGAGTGATAAAAATGAAAGACATGGTATCAAAATCACTATTCCTAACGAATTACCTTTTGATTATCTTTTATATAAGTTGGAATATAAACGAGAAACAGACTGCCATAGGTAGCGGTGTTCCACTTCTTATATCCAGTTTGATGCTGATTGATGTTACCTACATCAGCTCCTGCAATATCAGAGAAAGCAAAGTAATGAATTTGTTTTGCGGATTATTGGCTTTAGATAGTTGGTATCTGCTGTTGTCCTTTGAAGAAGGACGAGTTGAACAGGTCATCCTTACTGCACTACACCCTATCATATGTTATTTATCCATTAAATTTATCCTGATGTTTTTGTTTCAAGGAAGCGGATATAAATTTAGAAAGGCAACTAATCTTTTGCTTTTTGTAACCTGTGTCGGCTCTCTTGTTGGTATTGCCATATCGGACAGGGCATTCGCCTGTTTGTATGGAATACAGTTTTTGGCGGGATGGTTATCCTTTTTCTTTGTTTTGACTTATCACCGAAAAAGAGTTGCATTTGTCTTAAAGAGCGAATGGAAGTCTATTCTATTTTCCGTTATAGTTATTACAATGTTCTTCATTACGTATTGTATCGCTACAGTCAATGTAAAAAATCACATTGCAAATTTTGGAATATATATTCCCATGCTTCTGTTTCTTATGAGCATTCATGGTATAGTAATTAAAGGACAAGACAGTTATCCGCTTTCTACTGTATTCAATAAAAGACAGACAGCACTAGTCCTTTGCCTGTCATTTTTTACTCTTGTGCTGATAGTTATGTTTATAGGTGGTGGTGATAAAGAACTGTTTGTTGCGATAAATACGGTATTTGCTTTTGTCTACATCTGCAATATTGTTTTGGGGGAAAGTCTAATGCATGGTAAAAGCAGAATTATTAAAGAAAGTAAATATAAGTTGGCTTTGCGACAGTTGCAGCAAGAGGAACTGTTAAAAACAGAATTTGCAAATTTTCTTCATGATGATGTACTTCAAGACCTTCTCTCAATTAAAAATATGATGGCGAAGGCTCATCGTCCAGATATACAGGACATTATTATTGAAACACTTGATAATTTGAACACGCATATCCGTGAACAAATGCAGGATTACCATCCTGTTATTTTGAAAAACTTAACTGTCAAAGAAAATTATCAAAATCTGGTTGAAGCTATTTCGCAGTCTTTTCCGCAACGAAATATTGTGGTATCTTTTGATTGTTCTGATACCTTATTTTTAGTCGAGCCATATAATGTACTGATATATCGGTTACTCAAGGAGCTTCTCACAAATATTTTTAAGCATTCAGAAGGCAATCGAGCTTGGGTGATGCTCACGCATGAAAACGGCATTATTGAATTATGTGTCAGCGATGATGGAAACGCCACCTCAGACAGTTTGCTTTCTATTGACAAATCGAAACATAAAGGCATTGCTTCTATTACCGAGCAAGTAAATAATATGAGCGGCTCAATAACTATTTCGGATAACTCGCCACATGGCATTTGCATACAAATCACACTACCAATGAAAGGGGATGTTTCTTATCAATATTTTGTTAGTTGATGACCATACGCTTTTCGCCAAAAGTCTTTCAGTTGCTTTAGATGGGTATAATGAAATTGAGCATTTCTATTCAACACAGGACATTCAAGGCATAGGGCAAATGGTTTGCGATAAAAACATAGATATTATTTTAATGGATATTAACCTCGGCAATTTAAGCGATACGGATGGACTGGAAATAGCATCAAATCTACTGAAATCAAGTCCTATGGTGAAGGTAATTGTTCTTACAGGATATGACCTGCCTGTATATAGACACGAAGCAAAGAAAATCGGTATCAGTGGCTTCCTTAACAAAAATATCAGCCCTGATGATTTAATTTCTTCGCTAATTCATGTTTCTCGTGGAAACACTTGCTTTCCATCCGAAAGTAATGAAATAATGATTGAAGATTTAACAAGTATGGAAAAGAAGATATTACAGCTTATTAGTAGCGGTAAAAAACGGAAATGTGTCGCTGATGAGCTATATATGAGTGAGAGGACACTTTCTAATCACTTGCAGCACATTTTTGAAAAGTTAGATGTTTCCTCTGTTGTAGAAGCCGTAACAAAAGCCATTCAACTCGGATACATACCGCCAATATGTTAAATGATAACTGTCTATTAGCTCTTTTTAAGTAGTAATTTGGGAGAGAAAATTTTAAATATTAATATTACATATATGAATTTTTTCTTCTCATATATAGAAATATAATCTCTAGTTTGCAGAGATTTCACATCGTTTAAGTAGAACTTTCACTTCTGTACAATGTATAGCATAAAATCTATTAGTACAGGTGGTGAAAAAATGAGCGAAGCCGCAGAAAACTTTGACTTTCTGGAATTAGGACAGGCAATCCAAAAAGCCCGTGAGAAGCAAAGAATTACAAGGGAAGAATTAGCTGAGGAACTTGGCATTTCGGCAAGGCATTTGCAGTCTATTGAAAAAGAAGGGCAGTATCCGAACTTTCGGCTGTTTATTCAGCTTGTGACAATGTTCCACATATCCGTAGACCAGTACATACACCCAGACGCTCCGACAGGGAAAACAACTTTACGTCGGCGGTTAATGGACAGGTAATTCATGACAGGCTTTTCACGTTTTGAAAAGGGTATCTGTATGATTTTTTGGCACAGCAGCATATTTTCAGGGCTTTCCGCCTCCGCATATCTGAAAAAAGCCCGTATTGCCGCCAGTCTTTGGTTGCGCGTGGAGATACTGTTTCCCCGTTCATTTTTCAGCCATGAAAGGAAATCCTGTATCATACCGGGCGAAAAGTCAGATATGCCCAGGCTCTCTGCTTTTAACCCGTAAACATCACGGCAGAATGTGAGCAGAAGGGGGAACGTGTCACAGTA
>Ga0224740_10171_pt1 | contig 17228 bp, 15 predicted proteins | sample LIM_E_Water_Bulk_FD_161634 | JGI IMG/M metagenome (GOLD analysis project Ga0224740, IMG submission 161634) | Enriched cells from gastrointestinal tract of the lab mouse from Pacific Northwest National Laboratory (PNNL), Richland, Washington... | ecosystem: Host-associated > Mammals > Digestive...
CTTTGCCCCGGTTCCCCGGATGATGGAAAAGGGAATAAATGTATGTCTGGGAACAGACGGTGCAGCCAGCAACAACAGCCTGAACCTGTTCCATGAACTGAGCCTTCTTACATTGATTCATAAAGGCGTTAACAGGACTCCCCAGTGTGTCAGTGCAAGGGAGGGACTGCGCATTGCCACTATAAATGGGGCAAAAGCCTTAGGGCTTGAGAAAGAGACCGGCTCTCTTGAGGTTGGAAAGAAGGCGGATATTGCCATTCTTGATTTGAATACCCCGTCCTTAACCCCCAGGAATAATCTGATTGCAGGGCTTTCCTACTCGGCAAACGGTTCCGAAGTGGAGACGGTCATAATTGACGGAAAAGTGACCATGGAGAACCGGAAAGTGCTGACACTGGATGAGGAACTGGTATACCAGAAGATAAACGAGATCATCGTTCGTATGGAACTGGATAAAAAGGAATATTAAGCAGGCTTTCCTGTTTTTTATTAAAAGTGATGATAGGACAGACGACCATCACTATAATAAAAATTCGGCTGAAAATTCTTATCATTTTAATTGGAGGAAACGAAAATGAACAGTGAAATCAGAGACATTAATTTAGCCGAATCCGGTGAGCGTAAGATTGAGTGGGTGAAAAGAAACTGCGACCTTTTGCGTACACTGGAAGAAGAGTTCGGCAAAACCAAACCTTTCGAGGGAAAGAAAATTGCCCTTTCCGTTCATCTGGAAGCAAAAACAGCTTATCTGTGTCTGGTATTAAAGGCAGGGGGCGCGCAGATGTTTGTTACAGGCTCCAACCCCTTATCTACCCAGGACGATGTGGCGGCAGCGCTGGTGAAAGCAGGGCTTGAGGTACACGCATGGTATGACTGTACCCCGGAAGAGTATCATACCCATATCCGCCACGTGCTGGAGGCAGGTCCCAATATTATTATTGATGACGGTGGAGATCTGGTGAATATGGTCCATACTCAGATGCCGGAGCTGATACCTGCCATTATCGGAGGCTGTGAGGAGACCACCACAGGTATTATCCGTCTGGAAGCCATGAACCGGGCAGGGGAGCTGAAATTCCCCATGGTACGCGTCAACAACGCAGACTGCAAGCATTTATTTGATAACCGCTATGGAACCGGGCAGTCTGTATGGGACGGCATTAACAGAACCACGAATCTGATTGTGGCCGGCAAAATTGTCGTAGTGGCCGGATACGGATGGTGCGGTAAAGGCACTGCCATGAGAGCCAAAGGATTGGGCGCCAGGGTAATCGTAACGGAAATCGACCCTATCAAGGCTATTGAAGCTGTTATGGACGGATTTGACGTAATGCCCATGAACGAAGCTGCGAAGGTGGGAGACTTCTTCGTAACTGTAACGGGATGTGACAAGGTAATTGATGAGGAAGATTTCAAAGTCATGAAAGACGGGGCAATCCTGTGCAACGCAGGCCATTTTGACTGTGAAATCGACATGGCAGGGCTTCGGGAAATCGCGGTGGAAACCAGAGAGCAGAGGAAAAACATAATGGGCTACAAGCTGCCTACCGGACAGTGGATTTTCGTTCTGGCAGAAGGGCGTCTGGTAAATCTGGCGGCCGGAGACGGACATCCAGCAGAAATCATGGATATGAGTTTTGCCATTCAGGCATTGTCTGCAAAATATCTGGTGGAGCATGGCAGCGAACTGGAGGAAAAACTGATTGATGTGCCAAGAGCAGTTGACCAGGATGTGGCCAAGAGAAAGCTGGCATTTCTTGGCAAAAAGATCGATGTGCTTACACCGGAACAGGAGAAGTATTTAAACAGCTATACTCTGGAATAGAACAAAATAAGGGGAGACGGTTATAAGCAGGGAGGGTGGTTTTTGTGAAACAAAAAACAAGAAGGGCAGGGGTTAAAATAAAAATCCTGCTGCCGTCAAGTCTGCTGATTATTGCAGTATGTCTGGTCATGGGGATATGTATTTTCCGGCACATGGAAGAATCCATGGTACAGATAGGGCTGGAACAGGCAGACATGGCGGCGGTCCTTGCCGTGAAGCAGTTAGATGGGGATGCAGTGGAATTGATAGGGCCGGGCAGCGAAACACAGGAAGAATACCAGAAACTTCTATCCCAGATGCGGGAGCTGAAAGAGGACTGCGGGGTGGCCTTTATGTACACCCTGTATACAGACGGAAAACAGGTATATTTTGGCGTGGACACAGACGACACCAGTAACCAGTCCAGACCGGGGGAAGTGTTTGAAGTCTCCTATGAAGAACTTAGAGAGGTTTTTCAGGGAAAAGAGTATGTCCAGGACTACATTGACCGCACAGAGGATGGTGACCTTGTTTCTGTCTATCAGCCGGTTGTGAACAGCAGCGGAAGGGTAGTGGCAGTTCTTGGGTGTGATTACAATGCGGCCCATGTGGTGTCTGCTTTAAATGAGGCAAGAGGATGGGTGATTGGTCTGGGAGGTATCTGTCTTGTAGTATCCATCATTTGTCTGAACATTATTGTGGGAGGGATCATAAGAAGTCTGCGCACTGTAGATAAGAAGATATATGAGCTTGTCCATAATAAAGGAGATCTCACCCAGAAGCTGGAGGTCAGGACCGGAGATGAGATGGAACTGATTGCGGATAACGTAAATGCACTGCTGGAGTTCATCAGGCAGATCATGCTGAATATTGCAGGAAATTCCCAAAACCTTGCCAAGTCATCGGAGCACATTGTAAAGAACCTGTATAATGCAGAAGGCAGCATAACAGATGTGTCAGCAACTATGGAGCAGATGAGTGCGGCAATGGAGGAGACCAGCAGTTCTCTGGGACAGGTCCACGCCGCTATTGAAGAAATATATCATACTATTGAGACGATTTCCCATAAGGCAAACAGTGAAAAGGAATCCTCAAGGGCAATACATGAGAAGGCAAAGGAAGTATATGAGGCAGCGGTCGTAAGCCAGAAAAATGCCAGGGAACAGGCGGAGCACATGATTGCTTCTGTCAATGACAAGATAGAGAAATCAAAAGCTGTCCAGGAGATTGGAGGACTGACTGCCAATATCATCAGCATCACCAGCCAGACCAATCTGCTGGCCCTGAATGCAAGTATAGAGGCGGCCAGGGCGGGAGAAGCAGGAAGGGGATTTGCTGTTGTTGCGGATGAAATCGGCAAGCTGGCAACAGATTCCGCCAAGGCCGCAGCAGAAATACGGACAGTCAGCACAAATGTGACTGAATCAGTCAATGAACTTTCCAGAGAAGCAGGGCAAATGCTGAAATTTATGGAAGAAGTGGCAATGGCCGGATATGAAAAGCTTTTACAAACCAGCGGGGACTATCAGAAAGACGTTGAAAGCATGACTGCCATTATGCAGGAATTTGCAGCGGAAAGCGAACAGGTAAGGGAAAACATTGACAGCATCAAGGAAACTGCTTCCATGCTCAATGATGTGGTGGAAGATAATGCCAAAGGTGTCGTAAATGTGGCAGAGAGGTCAACGGAACTGACGGTAAGTATGCGGGACATCAGCGCCCAGGCAGATGCAAATATGGCAGTTTCAGGCCAATTAAATGAGGAGGTAGCAAAGTTCAGGTTACAATAAACATTTTATATAGCAAAAAATATAGGAGGGATATTTATGCAGGAAGAAATTAAAATTAAATCAAAGACACATTCTAAAGTTGTTTTGAAGGCAGTACCGGGGCACTTTGTTACTCCAAGTTCCCATGTAAATTATTTTTTGGATATGACAACTTTAAAATGCAGACTAAGTGAAGCTCTTGGGGCAGCAAAAGCTCTTGGCGAGCAGATTGCATCCACAACTATCGTGGATACGATTGTCTGCATTGACGGTACGGAGATCATCGGTGCATTTCTTGCAGAGGAACTGACAAGAGCCGGGGTTTATTCCATGAATGCCCATAATACGATTTATATCGTACCCCCGGAATATTCAAATGCAGGAGAGCTTCATTTTAGAAAAAATCTGGTTCCCATGATACGGAACAAAAACGTACTGATTCTGATGGACTCTGCATCTACGGGAAAGACAATTTTGAAACTTGCCCGGGCGCTTGGCTATTATGATGCCAAGATCAGCGGAATCAGTTCTATATTCAGTGCGGCAAACAGCGTAATGGGTATTCCGATCAATGCCCTGTTCACCGCGGCGGATATCCCGGATTACAGGTCTTACAATCCGGAAGACTGTCCTCTTTGCAGGGAAGGACATAAAGTGGATGCGTTTGCAAACGGTTACGGATATTCCCTGATTGAATAGCCGGATAAATAAAACACCTCCAGACGGTTGTGAGACCGGATTTGGAGGTGTTTTTCATTACAATAAGCTGTCTCGCGGAGCGTGGAAACGTCTGTTAATGCAGTGTTCGTATTCCCAATGTCTGATTTAATGCTTCTGTTTTATAAAATTTTCCCTCATTTCATATCAGAATTAAGAAATATTTGTTTTTCTCTGTGTATTGCGATTTCTTGCAGATAAACGAAACACTTTTTTCATTGCAGGAGTAAGTTCGGGAGAATCTTCAATTTGACTTCATCACAGAAAACCCTTCTGTTATTATTATGGAAATGATCTACGCTTCCATTACTCAACTATACTCCCATTAAATGCACCCAGCAGGTACATGAATCCATAGAAATCAGCCTGTTCCAGATTTGTGTAATCACTCCCAGCAGGAATAGTAAAGCTGTAGTTATTCCCTCCATATGTAAAATCTGTTTTTAAGGATACATCTCCTTTTTCCTTTAAAGCATCAAGCACACCCTGTGGATAGCAGAGCCATGCTTTATTATCGAAGGTTACAGTGGTTCCTGCTTCCGCATTCTTAATGGATGCCAGAAGCGTCTTGCGGATAGCTGCATCTGCACTGACCGGCTGTTTTGCTTTGATGTCCTTACAATATATACACATATAGGAGCTTTCACCATCCGTTGTTTCTGTAGGCTCCGTTGTTATGCTCCACTCATAAAAATGATCACATCCGCTGCCTGAACTAACAGGGCCTGCACTGGACGAATCTGCGGAATCCGTATCTGAGATTTCAACCTTGGTTATTGTTGCCGAGCCATAGGTCTGCCATTCACTCATTCCTTTTTCTGTGAATACATTCCAGGCCATCATTGTTTTTCCCGGTTCAATTATCTTGTACAGCACAGCATCTGCATACTCATCCTCAGCAACGTCATTTATCTTATATCCTCTCCAAAAATCATAATCAATTGTTTCTGTGGTTCCTGAACTCTTATATGTTACTGTAAGGGAACCAGATTCCATCGTATAGGGTTTTTTGTTCCACGCATCTTGTGCCCCTTCCTCATCAAAGGTAACACCTGCCCAGCTGCTGCCAGTCCAGGTTCCCAATACATCTTCCTTTTCAGCCGCATTGACAGTAACCGGCATACTTATTAACATGCCTGCACATAATGCGCCAATCATTTTTTTCAAAAATCCTTTTCTCTTCATGTCCTTTTCCTTCCTTCTTAATATATTTTAAATATACTATTTTTAATAATACAGAATCTATTTCATTTTTTGGTATGCCGGAAGCATACTTTTATTCCCGTGGGCAACGAGCTAAGCGACTGCCAGCAGGCATCTGGCAGCTGCCGTGAGGATTACATACCCAAGGTCACTAATAGCGGTAATACCATGGACTGAAATATTCTTCCGGAACAGGATTCGGCATAGGGCTGGATTTGTATTCGTTTGGACGGGATGTCAGAGCCTGAACTGTAAAACGGTATACGCCATCCAGATCCGATAAAAATTCTCCGCTGACAATAATTCCGCTCTTCGCTCTCTCGACAACATATGCTTTCGTCCAGATGTTATTCATTACATAGTTGCCATCTTTATCATATACAGTCACATCAAAGCTGTCCCTGTCTTCATAATCCTCCAGATTGCTCCATGTAGCATAATACTGTCGGCCCTTATCTGTTTCAAACAGCTTCCATGCAAGTCCCTCCGGAGCAGGGAGCATCGGTGCATCCACCCCTGTATACTCAAAAGCATCTGACATTATATAGGGACTGTCTTCATAAGTGATGCCATCTCCCACGGCAGATACTGCAAAATAGTAAAATCCATTTTCAGTCAGTTCATTAGCCATATTGACCCTGTAGGTATTATTTTCCTCATTAATCGCGCCATTTCCCCTCATATCTCCCGCCAGCGTCCATTTCTCCTTTTCCGGATCCGGTGCTTCCGGTGTATCTTTGCGATAAATTCTGTAAAGATAGCTGACTTCTCCGTCAATTCCCGATTCCGGGACGTTTCCCCATACTGCAATTCCGCTTTCGCCGTCCCAATGCGGTTTTTCAGGTGCATCCAAGGCAATCAGCGCCGTGTTTTCTTCTTCCTCCTCTGGTATAGCCGGTTTGGCCGTAAGTGAACCAGATACGGTAAAACATATACCCGCCAAAAGAATAGCAGCACATGACCACATGAATGCATATCGTTTTCCTGACAGGGCTTTCTCTACCTGGGATGCGCGGCGGTATCTTTTATCGGGATTTAAATTGGTACATTTTTCGATTATGCGGCGATATATAAATTTGTCCGCTTTCTCTTCCAAAAGCTGTTTCATCGTCATACCAAGTGCATAAATATCTGTCCGTTCATCTGTCTGAGCAAAACCGTATTGTTCTGGCGGGGCAAAACCGCGTGTTCCCAGCAAAACCGTATCATGATCGGCCTCATTTTTCGTAAACCGCGCCGCATCAAAATCAATCAGGCGAATATGTCCGTCTTTTGCAAGAATGATGTTGGACGGCTTAATATCCCTGTGAATGATTCCGCAGCCATGCAGATATTCAAGAACGGAACAAAGTTCCCGCATCGTTGTGACAATCTGCTTTTCCGATAATTCCACGTTTCCAAGGGTGCGTCCGTCAATATATTCCTCAAGGACTGTTGTGGTATTATCTGAAATACTGGCGGCATATACTTTTATCAAATATGGATGCTGTAAGCTTTGGAGTTTCTGGTATACGGATGTGCATCCTTTCAGAGTCTTTCTAATAAAAGTCTGTTTTGTGCTGTTTTCACACACCAGCTCCACAGTATTTTTTTCACTTTCCTTTAATAAGCGGATTCTTTCATACTCCATTGAATTCTTTGGCCCCTCTCTTGTCTCATTTTTGATTTGATGTTATAACATTGTTAGTAGATTATATTCTTTTTAGCAGGGAGATGCAAGCAGGATGACGATTACCAAAACCACGGAACAGCTTAATCATGAGATAAAAGAGGCCGGAAATATTCAGGATTTTTTGGTATCAAATCAAAATAATATACTGACCACCAGCCTTTCAGAACACTTACGCACACTGCTTTTTGAAAGGAATCTCCAAAAAAAGGATATTATTCATAATTCTCTTCTGGACCGGGTATATGTTTATCAGATATTTGCAGGAAGGAAATTCCCTTCCCGTAATAAGCTGATTGCGCTTGCCTTTGGGATGAGGCTTTCCGTTGAAGAAACACAGAAACTTTTAAAAATTTCCGGAAATCGTGAATTATATGCGAGGGATGAGCGTGATGCCATTATCCTTTTTGCCCTGCATCACAATATGACAATTTCTGATGCAAATGAGCTTCTATATGAACATGAACTAAAACTTCTTGGCATTTCATAAAATGAATCGCTATATCTTCAGCTGCAGTAAACGCCGGTTTGTGCAGAGTGAAGGTATTTTAAAAAAGAAGCTGCCACCCCACAATTTTTAATTGCGAAAGCGGCAGCCTCTTTAGCTTTAGTTAAAGTTATCAATACATTTCTGGAACATGTCTTTGCTTACGCCGCAAAGAGGACAGCACCAGTCATCAGGAATATCCTCAAATTTAGTTCCAGGTGCGATGCCATGCTCCGGATCGCCCTTTTCGGGATCATAAGTGTAGCCACAGGGATTACAAAAATATTTTTCCATGATTCATATCTCCTTCCAAAATAATAGTGAAATTAAAAGTTTTTAGCTGAAATATCTCTTCAAAAGTCCTTCAAATGCTTTGCCGTGTCTTGCCTCGTCACGGGCCATCTCATGAACGGTGTCATGAATTGCGTCAAGATTAGCAGCTTTTGCTCTCTTTGCAAGGTCAAATTTGCCTGCTGTAGCGCCGTTTTCAGCTTCCACTCTCATTTCAAGGTTCTTCTTGGTGGAGTCTGTAACTACTTCGCCTAACAGTTCAGCAAATTTTGCAGCGTGTTCAGCTTCTTCATAAGCAGCTTTCTCCCAGTATAAACCGATTTCAGGGTAGCCTTCTCTGTGGGCAACTCTTGCCATTGCAAGGTACATGCCGACTTCTGTACATTCACCGTTAAAGTTTGCCCTTAAATCTGCAACAATATCCTCGCTCACACCCTGTGCAACACCTACCACATGTTCAGCAGCCCATACTTTTTCATCAGCCTGTGCTGTGAATTTCTCAGCGGGTGCATTGCAGACGGGGCACTTCTCCGGTGCAGCATCTCCTTCGTAAACATAACCACATACCTGACATACAAATTTCATAAATTTGATCTCCTTTTCTTTATATATTAATCCGGCAGGCCGTGCTGCAGGGCAGACTGACAGCCGGATTTTTGGATACATTTGTTGCAGCGGCCATAAAAATATGTTACCTGGCCTTCAATTTCACCTTCAAAACCTTCCCTGGCGGCTTCTGTCATCTTTGAGGAAACCGGCAGGCTCAAATCACTTACGCTGCCGCATACGGAACAGACAAAATGATAATGGGGTGAGGTATCATAATCAAAATGATCAATGCCGTCCCCTACCCGGAGCCGCGTAATTTCACCGATGTCGGCAAGCAAAGTAAGATTCCGGTACACAGTTCCCAGACTGATATTTGGAAAAGACTGCCTGACATTCATGTAGACAATATCCGCGGTAGGGTGGTCTTTTCTGGATGCCAGAAATTCTTTAATGGAATCCCGCTGCTTACTGCGCTTAAGATTCATGAATATTCCTTTCTGGTTTTAAAAATAGTAATGATTACTGTTTTATTATATCGGATTGTCCTGCAATGTCAAGATTTCATTTTAATAATTTATAAATTTTTTATAGATTCATTTATTCTTTAATAACAAGCCTTTTCATGTATGTGTTATAATCGGTAGTAAAGATGTACGGATTAAGATAACAGTGGAGGATTACTATGAAGTTTAAGACCAGACTGGTAATCACGTTTCTGACGATTATTCTGCTGCCTCTGGCATTGGCCAGCACAGCCTTTATCTTTATCGGGGGATACCTGATTAAAGAGCAGGAGGAATATGGATTCACGAATAATGATTACAATATGCTGATTGATCCTGCCCAGGCATCCAGACTGATCTCAGACGAAATTTTTGATGAGGTAAAGAAAATTCTGGACAGCGACCGCTCCGGCATGGAAGATGAGAACATCCTTTCCCAGATCAATGAAAGGATTTCCAACAAATCTTCTTATATCATTGTGCGCAGGCAGAATGAACTGTTATATACAGGAAATGAGCTGGCAGCGATTCAGATTTTTGACAATCTTCCGGATTTTGATGAAGAGAATGTGGAGCAGGAACAGAAACACAGTATTTATTATGATGATATGAAAAAGCTGGTAAGGCAGATTGACTTCCACTTTGAAGACGGCAGTGAGGGAAGCTTTTTTGTCATTTCACGGGCTAACACCATTTTATCGCGGAAGCTGTTTGTGGACATGGCCATTGCCATTATGCTGATCTTGATTTTTACCAGTATGTTTTTGACCAACTGGATAAGCCGCGGGGTTTTTGCCCCAATCAACCAGTTAAATATCGCCATGCAGAATATTGCGGAAGGAAATCTGGAATATATGCTTCCTGACAAGGATGACGGGGAGATCGGGGAACTGTACCGCAATTATGAGGATATGCGGCTTCGCCTTAAAGAGTCCACAGATGAAAAGATTCTGGCAGAAAAGCAGAATAAGGAACTGGTCAGCAACATTTCCCACGACCTGAAAACGCCCATCACGGCAATCAAAGGCTATGTGGAAGGCATCATGGACGGTGTGGCCGACACACCGGAAAAGATGGATAAATATATCAGAACCATATATAATAAAGCCAATGACATGGACAGGCTGATCAATGAGCTGACGGTTTATTCGGGTATTGATTCCAACCGGATACCCTACCATTTCCATAAGATAAATGTATCCGAGTATTTCGGAGACTGTATCGAGGAGGTAGGACTGGATCTGGAGTCGAAGAATATTGAACTGAATTACTCCAATCTGGCAGCGCCGAATACGGTAATTATTGCAGACCCGGAACAGCTTAAAAGAGTGATCAACAATATTATAGGAAACAGCGTCAAATATATCGACAAGGAAAGAGGAGAGATCGACATCCGGATCCTGGACGAAATTGACTCCATACGTGTGGAAATTGAAGATAACGGAAAAGGAATTGCGGCCAAAGATCTTCCCAAAATATTTGAGCGCTTTTACAGAACAGATACTTCCCGCAATTCTGCCCAGGGGGGCAGCGGCATAGGGCTTTCCATTGTGAAAAAAATCGTGGAAGATCACGGCGGATATATCTGGGCTACCAGCAGGGAAGAAGAAGGCACCTGTATGCATTTTGTGATCCGTAAATATCAGGAAACAGAATAAAAGGATGATAGGGAGGAAAAGTATGAGCAGGATTTTAATTATTGAAGATGAAGAAGCAATTGCGGATTTGGAGAAAGACTATCTGGAGCTGAGCGGATTTGATGTCCAGATTTGCAATAAGGGAGACGAAGGTCTGCAGGCTGCGATGGCTGAAAAGTTTGATTTGATTGTACTTGATCTGATGCTGCCGGGGATGGATGGGTTTGAAATATGCAAACGAATCCGGGAGGAGAAGAATATTCCCATTATTATGGTATCAGCCAAAAAAGATGATATAGATAAAATAAGGGGGCTGGGACTGGGGGCCGATGATTATATGACCAAACCTTTCAGCCCAAGTGAACTGGTTGCCCGGGTGAAGGCCCATATGGCAAGATATGACAGACTGGTGGGCTCCACTATGAAGAATAATGACATTATTGAGATCCGCGGTATTCGTATAGATAAGACGGCCAGAAGAGTTACTGTGGACGGGGTGGAGCGGGCATTTACCGGAAAGGAATTTGACCTGCTGACTTTCCTTGCGGAACATCCAAACCACGTGTACACAAAGGAAGAACTTTTCCGGGAAATCTGGGATATGGACTCTATCGGTGATATTGCAACAGTGACGGTTCATATTAAGAAGATACGCGAAAAGATTGAATATGATTCTGCCAAACCCCAGTATATTGAGACAATATGGGGCGTGGGATACCGGTTTAAGGTATGATCTGCTGTCCTGAAGACGGAGGAAGCTTTTGTGCAGAAAAATATTATTTTTGAAGATGCTCATATAATAGTGGTGTATAAACCCGTGGGAATAGCTACCCAGACGTCAAGGACCGGGCAGCAGGATATGGTCAGCGAATTAAAGAATTATCTGGCTAGGAAGCCTGAATGGAAAGGAAAAGGCGAGCCTTATCTGGGAATCGTTCACAGGCTGGATCAGCCGGTTTCCGGGCTTTTGGCGTTTGCCCGGACAAAGCAGGCAGCGGCACATCTTAGCAGACAGGTATCAGACGGACGGATGCAGAAATCTTATTATGCTGTTGTCTGCGGCAGGCCGGATAAGGAGCAGGGACGGCTGGAAGATTACCTGTATAAAGATTCGAAGATCAATCAGACTCTTGTTGTGGATAAGACCTTTCAGGGGGCCAAAAGGGCAGTTCTTGATTATAAGCTTGTAAAGACGCTGGTGATGCTGGACGAAAATTTAGATCCCGGCGTATACGGCGGGATCTCGGGGGAGAATGAGATCTCCCTGTTGGAAATCGGGCTGGTGACGGGCCGGCATCATCAAATTAGGGCACAGATGTCTCATGCAGGTCTGCCCCTGCTTGGTGATCATAAATATGGGAGCCTCCGGTCAAAGGAACTGAGCCGGGAGGCCGGATGCAGAAGTGCAGCGTTGTGTGCATATTGTCTGGCATTCGACCATCCCGCAGCAAAGAAAAGAATGATATTTGAAAAGCAGCCGGAGGGAGAGATCTTTCTTCCATTCTTTACCAGAGGAATTTAAAAAGTATGCTCATATTTCATTTTAAATTACCCATACTACCAGTAGATATTTAGAGATAAACTGGTGAAGTGTGGGTGATTTTTATGGACAAGTTGTTTGCAGGGAACAGAGGACTGACAGAGAGCACGAAAAAGTATCTGGTTATGGGGGGGATTATTTTCATGGTTTATTTTTCCATGAAGTTTATAAGTCCCATTGTGTCTCCTTTTATTATTGCGTTTTTGCTGGCGGGACTGTTAAATCCGTTAGTCGTGAAACTTCACCGGAAAATAAAGGTGCGCAAGGGCATTTTAGCGGGGCTGATTCTTTTTGTCATCTGTCTGCTTATTTTAGTGCTGGCATGGATCTTAGTGTTGGCATTGGTGACAGGGGGCAGCAGGATTACTGCACAGATGCCGGATTATCAGGAAGGGTTGTGCGTTCTGCTTGGAAACTGCTGTGACATGATGGAGCAGCAGTTTGGGGTGGACGGAGTAAAAATCGAGGAATTTATACTGGAACAGGTCAATGTCTTTATTGAAAATCTTGAAGTGAAAGTCCTGCCCGATATGATGGGAAAATCCGTGGGGTATATGAAAAATATAGTAGGGTTTATCAGCTTCGTTGTAATCATGATAATTGCCATACTGCTTATGATGAAGGATTACGACAGGCTTATGGGGAGACTGAAAGAGGAAAAGGACTTTAAAGCCGTCCGGGAGATTGGAAATAAAGTTATAATTTATATCAAAACTTTCATTAAAGCCCAGATAATCATTCTGTGCATTATTAGTACAGTCTGCGCGGTGACGCTGGCGTTTATGGGCATGAAGGGAGGAGTTTTGTACGGAATCCTAACAGGATTTATGGACATGCTTCCCTTTGTGGGCACGGGGATCATGCTGATTCCCCTTGCACTGCTGCGGCTGATAAACGGAAGCTACTGGCAGGCTCTTTTGTGTTTCTGCCTTTATGCAGTATGTGCCCTGATCCGGGAATTTTTAGAGCCAAAGCTGATTGGCGAGCGGGTAGGCGTGTGGCCTGTAGGAATTTTATTTGCCGTGTTTGCAGGGATACAGTTGTTCGGTGTATGGGGGATCATAAAAGGGCCGCTGTCTCTGGTCATAATCTGTGAAACATGCAAATATTTATGGGGCAAAGAACAGGAAAGTAGGAGGCGGAGCAATGGCTAAGAAAGCGGGAAAACTATTTGTCACGGCATATCTGCTGCTGATTTTTGGCATATATCCTTTTTATATGCGGGAGGGGTATGTGGATATCGGGAGGGCGAAGTATGAGTTTTTAATCTACTGCTCACTGGCGGCGCTGGGAATCCTGGCTTTGATTGGCGTATTTGTGGGAGGCCAGGCATTGGCAAAAGGACTCCGGGAGCATGCGCCTTATTTCATTGACTGGGATAAAGTGTCCATGACGGATTTGCTGGTGCTGATGTATGCCACGGAGATTTTTCTTTCGTTTGCCATGTCTGATTACAGGCAGGAGGCATTGTGGGGGACAGAAGGATGGTTTATGGGGACAGTGCTTTTACTTACGCTGTGTGGGCTGTACTTCTTTATTTCCAGATTCTGGGAAGGGGGCCGGGCAGTCCGGTATACGGCGCTTCTGGCATCCGGCGGGGTATTTGTGCTGGGGATCCTGGACAGGTTTTCGGTGTATCTGATCCCTTTAGAAATAAGGCAGGCTTCCTTTATCTCCACGCTGGGAAATATCAACTGGTTTTGTGGATATTTTTCTGTGCTCTTTCCTGTTGGTGTCTGCAGCTTTTTGTTTGGGGAAGAAAAGGGTAGGGAAAATAATAGAAGATGGTCCGTAAAAGTAGAAAGAGGACTGTACATACTCTATATGATTGTGGGATTTATGGCAGGCTTCTGTCAGGGAAGCAGTAGTATTTTTCTGTTTTATGGCGCGCTTTTTTATCTGTCATTATGGATCGCCGTGGAGAATAGAAAGTGGCTTAAGGATTTCTTTTACCTGATATTTCTTTGGGGAGTTTCAGCCATTTTGGTGAGGGGGATAGGATTTCTCCTGCCCGGGGGCTACAATTATGACAGAGATAGTCTATGCGCCAGAGTAACGGATTCTCCCCTGCCTTTCTGGGCAGGTATAGCTGCCTTTGGGATTTATCTGTTTATGGAGCACCGGGAAAAAGCAGGGTATTCAGGCAGGAAGCAGGAAACTGACCGGGGTGGCGGAGCCGGGAAGTGCCGGAGGGTCAATACCGTGCATAAAATCATGGCGGCTTTTCTTGTATTTGGCGCGGCGGGATGGGCCGTTCTTACAGGGATAAATACATGGATGGGAATTCCCGGTCTTTCAGGCAGGGAGGAATTTCTTTTTAATCAGGCATGGGGGCATGGCAGGGGGGCTGCCATTTACAGCGGGGTCCAGATGTATGGCAGGATGCCTTTTTTGCACAAGCTGCTGGGCGTAGGGCCTGACTGCTTTTCTGCCTATGCCTATTCCCTGCCAGAGACAGCAGTAATGCTTAGGGAAAATTTTGGACAAAACAGGCTTACCAATGCCCACAACGAGCTTCTTACCTGTCTGGTCAACACAGGGATTCTTGGGGCGGCGCTTTACCTTTCACTTCTTATCTATAATATAAAAAAGTGTATGAAAAAGGGGGCAAAAAATCCGTCCTTTTATCTGTTTAGCGTGTGCATAGTCTGTTACCTTGTCCATAATATGGTAAGTTTTGCCCAGGTGCTGAACTTTCCTTTTATTATATTGCTGCTGGCAATGGGGGAAGCGTTGCACAGGCGCCAGAGGGAATTTTAGGCTGCACGGCCTGTAGGATTACCGTTTTTTGCAGGGAATCTGGAAACTGATTTACGTGTATTTTGTCCAAGACCGTTGACAAATACTGAAAATTTTCCTACAATCATGGAATAATTCAAGTATTGATTGTGGTACAGAAACGAGGGAAAATATGGCAGAGAAAAAGTTAGTAGAGGCAATTACGTCCATGAGCGAAGATTTTGCCCAGTGGTACACAGACGTGGTAAAGAAAGCGGAATTGATTGATTATTCCAACGTAAAGGGCTGCATGGTCATCAAGCCTGCGGGATATGCCCTTTGGGAAAATATCCAGCGGCAGTTGGACGAACGGTTTAAGGCGACAGGGGTGGAGAATGTATACATGCCCATGTTTATTCCCGAAAGCCTTCTGGAAAAGGAAAAGGACCATGTGGAAGGGTTTGCGCCGGAAGTGGCATGGGTGACCCACGGGGGGCTGAATCCTCTTCCTGAGAGAATGTGTGTAAGACCTACATCGGAAACTCTGTTCTGCGATTTTTATAAGTCAGATATCCAGTCTTACCGGGATCTGCCCAAGGTATACAACCAGTGGTGCAGTGTGGTGCGCTGGGAGAAGGAGACAAGGCCGTTTCTGCGTTCCAGAGAATTCTTATGGCAGGAAGGGCACACCGCCCATGCAACTGCCAAAGAGGCTTCGGAAAGAACCGAACAGATGTTAAATGTGTATGCGGATTTCTGCGAAGAAGTGCTGGCGGTTCCTGTAGTAAAGGGACGCAAAACAGATAAAGAAAAGTTTGCAGGGGCGGAAGCTACTTATACCATAGAAGCTCTTATGCACGACGGTAAGGCGCTCCAGTCCGGTACCAGCCACAACTTTGGGGACGGCTTTGCGAAAGCATTCGGTATCCAGTTTACAGATAGAGACAACCAGTTAAAATATGTCCATCAGACTTCCTGGGGAATGTCCACCCGAATCATCGGCGCCATTATCATGGTACACGGAGATGACTCCGGGTTAGTGCTTCCTCCCAAGGTTGCGCCTGTTCAGGTGATGATCATACCGATCCAGCAGAAAAAGGAAGGGGTACTTGACAAGGCTTATGAATTGAGAGACAGGCTGGGCAGCTTCCGTGTGAAAGTGGATGACAGTGACAAGAGCCCCGGCTGGAAGTTCTCTGAACAGGAGATGCGCGGTATTCCCATGCGTGTGGAGATCGGTCCCAAAGATATAGAAGCAGGAAAGTGTATTATCTGCCGCAGGGATACCAGAGAAAAAATAGAAGTGGAGCTTGACAGACTCGAAGAAGCTGTGGGAGAATTGCTTACTCAAATACAGGATGACATGCTTAAGCGGGCGAAAGAGCATTTAGAGGCCCACACCTATACAGCCGCCGGGCGGGAGGAGTTTGAAAGAATTTTCAGCACAAAGGCCGGATTTGTGAAAGCCATGTGGTGCGGGGAGAGAGCCTGCGAAGAAGCAATTAAGGAAAATATGGCTGTTACCAGCCGCTGTATGCCTTTTAAGCAGGAATGCATATCCGATACCTGCGTATACTGCGGAAAGCCTGCGAAAAAGATGGTTTACTGGGGCAGGGCCTATTAATAAGATCATAGAATGATGCTGTGGGGGAAGGCAGGGATGTCAGATACAGCCAGAATACAATTACCCGAAAAAGTAAGTTTTATTATTCATACAATTATGGAAGCCGGGTTTGAAGCCTACGCAGTGGGAGGGTGCGTCCGGGACTGCCTTCTGGGGAGGGAACCGGATGACTGGGATATTACCACCTCCGCTGCCCCCGGTCAGGTGAAGGCTTTATTTAAGCGCACCATAGATACGGGGATCGCCCATGGAACTGTGACCGTCATGCTGGAGGGGGAAGGCTTCGAAGTGACTACTTACCGGGTTGACGGCGCTTACGAAGACAGCAGGCATCCGAAGGAAGTGACCTTCACGGCCAGCCTGACAGAGGATCTGCGGCGCAGGGATTTTACGATCAATGCCATGGCATACAATGAACAGGCGGGGCTGACAGATATTTTCGGAGGGCGTAAAGATATAGAAAGAAAGCTGATCCGGTGCGTGGGAAACCCAAGGGAACGCTTCGGTGAGGACGCCCTTAGGATGATGCGCGCGGTGCGTTTTTCTGCCCAGCTTGGATATGACATTGAGCAGGAAACAAGAGAAGCTATAAAGGAGCTTGCACCAAATCTGCGTCAGATCAGCGCAGAGAGAATTCAGACGGAACTGGTAAAGCTGGCCCTGTCCCGGCACCCGGAGAAGTTAAGGACTGCTTATGAGACAGGGATAACAGCGGTG
>Ga0224740_10172_pt1 | contig 17221 bp, 17 predicted proteins | sample LIM_E_Water_Bulk_FD_161634 | JGI IMG/M metagenome (GOLD analysis project Ga0224740, IMG submission 161634) | Enriched cells from gastrointestinal tract of the lab mouse from Pacific Northwest National Laboratory (PNNL), Richland, Washington... | ecosystem: Host-associated > Mammals > Digestive...
TTAAATATCCATACAAATAAATATAGTAAATTTGGAATGGGCTTTGATAAATCATTTTTGGCTAAATGCGGAGCAAGACCTGTTATGTATGTTCCAAAGAACGCGAAAATGCCAGTCGATCCTAAAATTGATTTTCCAGATACCCCGATAGAATATTATCTCCATTTATTTAGACAGTCAGCAAGTACGAATATGATTCTTTCAGTCTTAAATCAAGCTTATGATTTTAGAATTCTGCTTTCAAAATTGATGGAAAAGGATCCAACTATTTCAGATGTATTAAAACTACTCGATCCTGTTGCTGCTCAGAAATTTGCAGAAGGTAAAATGTATCAAATGTTGTTTCATGAAGAAATGGCATGGCACACACAATTTGAATATATAAAAGTATTTGATGAAACATTGCCAGATGATGATCCAGATAATTATTATATGGAGCGGGAATGGCGGTGTACTCATAATATTGAATTTATACTGTCAGATATTAAAAAAATCTATTTAAAGAATAAACAATATAGAGATGATTTCGTTAAATATTTTCCTGAATATAGAGGAGAATTTTATATATTTGAGGAAGAATAACATGAATTTTATGGGAAATTATTTTGATAGGATTTCACTTTTGACCGAATAGAAGAGTATACCCTAATACTTGTTTGACCTATTTCAAGGGATCCCAGGCTATGCTAAAATATCAGAGTAGCAGACAGTAATAGAAAAGCAGTGAACATATTTCAGAAGAAAGGTTCACTGCTTTTTCTTAGGAAAGGAAAAAAGCTTGCTTTTAATATTCATTTGGGTTCATAAAATTCCGCGGATGCTTGGTCGTAAGGATGTTATTCTGTTTTGCCATGGAGACGCTTGTATAGATTTCAGTAGTTTTGATAGAGCTATGACCAAGCATTTTTTGTATATAACGGATGTCAACGTCAGCTTCCAACAGTAAAGTGGCGAAGGAATGGCGGAACATATGTGGAGTGATATGCATGTCAATCATAGCCAATTTTAAGTATTTTACGATCATGGCCCGCACAGACTGCTCTGAATACCTCTGATGGAGCCGATTGATAAAGAACCATCCGGTGGAGGCAATATCAGCTTGAAATGCAGCATAATATTCGGCAACCACCTTTTTGATGTCATCATTGCCGATCTGGATCAGGCGTTCTTTAGAGCCTTTACCATAAATGATTATCTTGTAGGATACCAGATCCACTTGCTGTATTCTTAAGGCGCACAGCTCTGAAATCCTGACACCGGTTGAAAAGAGCAGCTCAATGATAGTGATGTCACGAAGAACCGCATTATATTGATACGTTGTAGCTGCAAGTGATTTTTGTTTATACATCGTAGAGATAAATGTGGCAATTGTGGCTTCCGGTATTGTGCGGGGCAATATCTGTGGTTCCCGAAACTTCACATTTATTTTGTCAAAGGGATTTGTGGTAATCAGCTCTTCATAAACTAAGTAATGGAAGAAGGCTTTTAAAGCAGCAATCTTTCTTTTTGTTGTCCGTGGCTTGTACTGGTCATGGAGTGAGGAAATGTAATCATTTATAGCATTCTTATCATCAAAATCAGGGTATGCCAGCATAAATATCTGGAATTGCGCCAAATCAATGCGATAAGCCTTCAGGGTTTTCTTATCTAATTTTTTGATGGATTCACAGTTTTTCATGTAGCTTGCAATTAAAGTCTCTAATCTGTTCATAAATGGATACTCCTTAGTTTTTTATATCTATTATGAGTATCCATCTATGAAATGTCGATTACTTTAATCTTCGGGGAAAAATTCGTTTAGTATCTCAATTGTTTCTTTCGCTGTAAATCCCCACAGAATCGTACTTAATGCTTCAATGGCAGCATGACGCTTACGGTAGTAGGTACGATAGGAAATGTTGGAAATATGAGGTCTCAGCTTCTCTATGATTTCGTTCGTACCTTTCGGCTCCTGGGGAGACAGGAAGGTATAGTAGAGAATCCAGAAATACTGTTCTCCGTGTTTGTGGTTGGTTCTAAGCAAATCTACAGAAGAATCCAGCATTTTCAGCATCCGGTTACTCCGTTCGATGCTCTTTGCACGTTCTTCAATATCATCTCCAGACAGTTCGGCCCCTGCAGAATAGATGGAATCAAGGAATTCATCCACACTTGTTCCATATTTCAGCCGGAATTGCTTCTCCATTTGGTGAACTACCACCTTCAGGCTATAGGTTGCATCTCGGTATCTACGAAGAAATTTATAGGTGTCGTGAAAGCGTGGATCCTCTTCTGGCTTTAGATATCCCTGCTTATTCAAGTCACTCTTTATCTTTGCATGATTCCCCTTCAGGCTTTTCTCTATCTTTGCATCCATTCTCCCCGCACTATTTATACCTATATGTATTGATTTCACTCGGCTCGTCCCCACATTTTCCGGTTTTCCACCATTGCTTCTTGCATCATCCAACTTTGCACCATTCATCCCTGCATCCTTCCTGCTTGTATCCTTCATCCTACTCAGCCCCTTTCAGAATTTTTTCCACAATATCTGCATGATCTTTTAGGATTGGATTCCTCTCCAGATAGTCCTTCTCTTCAGGCTTGACGGTCAGCTCAAACCGGTAGGCAGCATTTCCGTAAGGGCAGATAATACTTAGAGTATATATATTTACTATATTCCTGCAGTCAGAGGATAAAGGAGATAATATATAGCGGGTTTTGGGACACTCGCAGCACGGAATCCCTTGTGATTTCAGCATTTCCGCGACTTTTTGGATGATAAACTGCATGTGCGATTTCGGAACGCACGGATTATTTTCTGGAACGCTGACTTGTTCCTCTTTCACAACTTCTGAAACGCAGAGTTCTTCCTTATTTTCGGGTATGTGGATTGGCAGTTGCATAGTCATAGCGATCTCCTCCTTATCAATCATTACATCACTGATGTCGAACATAACTGACAGATAATCGTTCAGATAGATCATGCTGCCATATTTTCCGGTAAACGAAACCAATGTGATGAAATTCATTTCTTCAAACTTCTTTAAGGTACGTGATACGGTTGTCTTTGAATGGTTCCAGCGGTCACCTAATGCCTGGAAGCTGGTCACTGGATTGCCGGTGTGGTTACGGTAATATACAACCGGGCCGGAGTAGGAGCCTTGTACAGACGGATCGTTATAGATGGCATGGATCCACATATCCAGAAGCATGTCCATCTCCGAGCATTTGCCCATGCTGATAAGTTCATGGACTTTGGCGATTGGGAAAAAGAAAAAGCCGTCATCCTTCTTGCAGGGGAAATTGTATTCCAGTACAGTATTGTCTTTTGGCCAGTCTGTTATCTTGAACTTTACGACCTTTTTATTCTCCAGAAGAGAATAAGTGATGTAGTTCTGTTTCTGCAGATAATCCAGGATTGAAACTGCCTGGTGCTGGAAACGGCACCGGAACCATGTGCGCAGATCTGTCAGAGTGCAGATCCATTCCCCAGGCCCGACAAGATAAGTCATCGTTTCTGTACGGCGATAAGACGACCGATAATTTGCATAAGAGCAAAGGATTATGTAATAAAAAAGAAAAGAGCCTCCGTTTGTCCGGATGCCCTTGTTAGTGATTAATGACCGTATAAAATCTCTGTAGATTCTGCAGCGTGGAAATTCTACGATTTGTTTCAGCTCTAATTGATAGGTTTGATTTTCCATATTAGTTCCTTTCTTTTGAATCGAAAAAGACGGATGGCTAAAAACCGTCCGTCTTTGCTAATAGTAGTTATGGCAGTTACATTATATTTTACATGAGAGAGAAGATGAAATCCGGGCTGGATCCCTTCTACATCCCTCCAACATCCCTCCAATATGATTTTTGTCTTGCCAAAACCAAATTCTTGGTGTATCTTGTATTTAAAAGGATTACCAGCTTTTCGCTGTAAAAAACCTTGAATTTCCTGCATTTTTCTAAGGGTTCTAAGTTCCAATGAGGTCCTATTTGTACTAATGGGGTTAAATGACCCCTACGGACTTAAAATCCTGCGGGACTTATACTCCCGTACCGGTTCGATTCCGGTCTGCGGCATTGGTAAGAAGTGTTTCAAACCCTTGTAAATAGAGGGCTTGAGGCACTTTTTGTTTTTTCTTAAAAAGTTGTACAGCCCGTAAATTGATATGTCCTTTATCAAGTAGACAGGTTAAAAATCTAAAGAATTTTGCAAGGCGGACTTATGAGATTTAAAGGTAAAATTTCTAAGTGGTTTTATGGTATTATGATATTTGTGGCGGCAATTGTTATCCCGATTATTATATTAGCTATTAAGGATGAGGAAATGCTTGTATTGGTTATTATTTTGGGAATATTTTCTTTAATAGACATTAAAATACCACCTCTCCTAAATATTTATCATGCGGAACTACCAAACACTTTTCGATAGATTTCCAATAGCTGCTGTAAAGATTTTTTTGAGCGGCTCCGTAGCTTTCTTTCGTATCAAATTCCCAGTAAAGCATATACTTAACACTTTTTACAATACGAGTGATTTTCAGGGGTGGAAGTCCATCCTTAATTTGCTCCATGTCTATGCGGTATCCTCTTTTCGCAAGACGAAGCAGAAGCAATCCCTCCTGTTTTTCCAAAAGGCTTTTGGCTTCAAGCATGAGCGCCTCAAATTCCGCCGCCTTTTGAGGCTTGACCTGATAAATACAGATTTCGGTAAACGGCATATGCAGTTCCTCCTTCGTTTTGTAATTTACACCTTTCTCGTTACCCTTTTTTAGTGAAATAGATGTTGTATATTATTATAATGTAAGATTTTTTATTTATCTACTTTATTTTGGATAAAAATTATGGGAACATAGAATATCTTTATATGGAGATGAGAAGCGTGTGAAGATTATTTCCGGGGAAGCAAAAGGAATTCGATTGAAAAGTGTATATGATATCAGATAGTAGTAAAATAAAAAAGATAGTGGGTTACCCACTGTCTTTTTTTGCAATTCCACAGAATTATGCACCGCAGGGAGAGCCGGAAAAATAAGAGAATGCTATATTGCACTTAAGCCTCCTACAGTATATAATTTATTTTTGTAAAAATGATTTGGCAGACGTATTTGTAACATCTTACAGTAATTTTGGAAGCAAAAAGGCGATGTCAAAGACTTTTGACAGACAAAAAAGCTTTATTTGAAACATATTTTTGAATGACAATCCCAATGTCAAAGACTTTTGACAGACAAATAGAATATATTCATATAAAATAAAGGAGAAGATTCAAGATGGATATTGGATTACGAATCAAGAAACTTAGAGAACAACAAAAGATTTCTCAAGAAGAACTGGCTCTTAAAATATTTGTTTCGAGACAGACAATCTCAAATTGGGAAACAAATAAAAGTTGTCCTGATGTTAAAAGTTTAATAATATTATCCAATATCTTCAATGTATCTTTAGATAGTTTTATAAAAGAAGATATAAAGGAGTTGAGGGAAATTGTTGAAAAAGAAACAATTAAAAAGTTTAATATGATGAGTTGTGTTTACCTGGCTGAATTGATAATTGTAACTATAAGTGCTTATCCTTTAGCTAGTATTGACGGTTATATTGGAATTATTATTTGGCTGTGCTTGTTTGCCGTAACATTATTTACAGCAAGTAAGATTGAAAGGTTTAAGAAAAGTTATGACATTCAAACGTGTAAAGAAATTCTGGCATTTATTGATGGAAAACAATTAACTTATGATGAAACACAACAGGAAATAGGAAAAAGAAATTATCAAAAAATTATATTTGCACTTTTAGCAGGTGTAATCGCAATTGCTGTATGTTTGATTGTAATCTTTATTTGCCAACATTTATGAAATTAAGAGGAGGAAGAAATATGGAATTTTGGATTATAATGATAGTTCTTATAGCTATAGGTGGAAGGTGTTCATTAGCAGGTACCTGGTGGGATAGAAACTGGTGGGATAGAAAGAAGAAAAAAGAAGAAAAGAAATAATAAAATTTATTTTTTAATGTTAAGCGGTCAGTCTTAGGACTCACCGCTTTTTAATTCCGTATCTTAATAAGGCGGCAGTTTACAGAATCATGCACCACAGGGATAACTGAAATTTGACGAAAAGAAGGATATATAGTACTATTAGGATTAATTATATTAATTCTGACGGAGGAATAGATGGACGCAAGAGAGGTTTTAACAAAATTAAAGAACGGGGAAGTGACTGTAGAGGAGGCAGAGCTATATTTTCGCAGACAGCCCTTCGAGGAGTTAGGTTACGCGAAACTTGACACACATAGAAAGCTTCGCTCCGGCTTTCCGGAGGTGATTTTCTGTATGGGAAAGGCGGATAAACATCTTCTAGAAATTGTCGGAAGGCTCTATGAGGCGGAAGGCGAGGTAATGGGCACGAGAGCGACGAAGGAGCAGTTTGCATTCCTTAAGGAACGTTATCCTTTGCTTGAGTATGATGAAGTGTCAAAAATTATAAAAATTGAAAAGCCGGACAAAAAGCGTGTGGGATGTATTACAGTATGTACAGCAGGTACGGCGGATATTGCTGTAGCGGAGGAAGCAGCCCAGGTGGCGGAATATTTTGGAGCCTATGTGGAGCGTGTATATGACGTGGGAGTGAGCGGCCTTCACAGGCTCTTGTCCAGCATGGAGACAATACAGAAGGCAAACTGTGTTATTACAGTTGCCGGAATGGAAGGAGCTCTTGGAAGTGTCATCGGAGGACTTGTGGACAAACCGGTTATTGCGGTGCCGACGTCTGTAGGATATGGCGCTAATATGAAGGGGATTTCAGCCCTTCTTACAATGATTAATTCCTGTGCAAATGGAGTAGCAGTTGTAAATATTGATAATGGATACGGTGCAGGCTATATGGCCGCACAGATTAATAAATTGGGGGTAGGACATGAGTAAAACTTTATATTTAGAATGTTATAGCGGAATCAGTGGGGATATGACGGTAGGTGCGCTTTTGGATCTGGGAGCAGATCAGAAAGCTTTGGAGGATCAGCTTAAAAGCCTTCCGGTAGAAGGCTATAAGGTTTCTATAAGCCGGGTAAAAAAGTCAGGACTCGCAGCTTGTGACTTTAACGTGATTCTTGATGCGAAGCATGAGAACCATGATCATGATATTGAATATTTGTATGGCGGCCAGCATATTCATGGCCATGAAGGGCACTCCCATGAGCAGCATACTCATGGGCATGAAGGGCATACCCATGAGCATACTCATGAACATGAAGGACACTCCCATGAGCATGTCCATGAAGGCCATACCCATGCCCATTCTCACGTTCACCGTGGCCTGCCGGAGATTTTAAAGATTATTGAAAGCTCGAGAATTACAGAGGGTGCAAAGAAAATTGCTTCGGATACTTTTAAGGTTCTTGCTCAGGCGGAGGCAAAGGCACATGGAACAACCATTGAGGAAGTGCATTTCCATGAGGTGGGCGCAGTGGATTCTATTGTAGATATTGCAGCCGCGGCTATCTGCCTTGATAACTTGGGAATTACAGAGGTGATTGTGCCAGAGCTCTATGAAGGACGGGGGGTGATTCGCTGTCAGCACGGTTTGATACCGGTCCCGGTTCCTGCGACGGCGAATATAGCGCAGATGTACCAACTCGCTTTGCATATGACGGAAACAAAAGCAGAGCTTGTGACGCCTACAGGCGCGGCTATTGTGGCAGCAGTCCGTACGTCTGACAGGCTTCCGTCAAAATATAGAATTATGAAAACCGGGCTAGGTGCAGGAAAACGGGACTATGGAAGGACAAGTATTCTCCGGGCGATGCTGATTGAGGAGGAAAAAGAGGCTTCCGATGTTATCTATAAGCTGGAGACGAATATAGATGACTGTACAGGGGAGGCGCTTGGCTACGTGATGGACAGGCTTCTTGTAGCGGGAGCGAGGGATGTCCATTATATTCCTGTGTTCATGAAAAAGAACCGTCCTGCTTATCAGCTTAATATTATCTGTAAGGAAGAGCAGATTGCAGCCCTTGAAGATATTATTTTTACGGAGACAACAACCATTGGAATCCGCAGAATTCAGATGGAGCGCACGGTTTTAAGCCGGGAGCTTCAGACAGTGGATACAACATTGGGAAAAGTACAGGTGAAGATCTGTCATCTTAGGGAAGGCAGGCGCGTTTATCCTGAATACGAAAGTGTTGCAGCAATCTGCAGGGACACCGGGCTTTCTTATCAGGAGGTGTGGGGTAAAGTCTGCCGCGAGGTGTTAAATGAAGAGCTATAGGGATAAAGTGGAAGTTTTAAAACGAATAATGGAATCCTATGCCTTAGAAGATGTGGCAGTAGCATTTTCTGGAGGGGTGGACAGCAGCCTTTTGCTGAAAATGGCTTGTGATGCGGCGGAAAAAGCAGGGCGGAAGGTGTATGGTATTTTCCTTCATACGATGCTCCACCCTTTGGGGGATGCCGAAAATGCCGGAAGGGCTGCACAGGAGGCGGGGGCCGAGCTGCTTGTGCTTAAAGTTGATGAGCTTGAGGCTGCTGGAATAGAAGATAATCCTGTAGACAGATGCTACCGCTGCAAAAAATATTTGTTTAGAGAGCTTCGGAAAAAGGCAGAGGATCTGGGGATACGAAGGATTTTAGAAGGAACAAATGAGGATGACCTGCATGTATATCGTCCGGGAATTAAGGCAGTGCGTGAACTTGGAATTCTAAGTCCGCTTGCAGAGGCGGGACTTACGAAAAAAGAAGTGAGAAGTCTGGCGAAGGAATACAGAATCTCCGTGTCAGGCCGAGCCTCGTCTCCCTGTCTTGCCACAAGATTTCCCTATGGGACCAGACTGTCCTATGAAGATATGAGGCGGGTTGAAAAGGGGGAAATACACTTAAAGAAATTAGGGCTTTATAATGTGCGGCTGCGGGTATACAAAGAAACCGTCAGAATTGAAGTAGATTCTGACGCTTTACTGACAGTGCTTCATTTCAGGGAGGAGATAACGGCATATTTAAAAATGCTGGGTTATACCTATGTTACCCTTGATCTTGAGGGCTTTCGTTCAGGCAGTATGGATGAGGTTCTTATTCCTCCTCAGACAGAAGCCTCAGGCCTGCGGTGCCTGTAACAGGAAGGGAGAAAATAATCCCTCCTGCGGGGCTTTTCGGGCCGGCCTGCTCCATAATAGCCTTCATGATATCATTTTTCTGAGAAGAGCGGACAACAATAAATATCATTTCCTTTTCTTCGGCAAGTGAGATGCCGAAGAATTTCTTTGCATGCTCCATTCCCGTCCCTTTTGCGTGAATTACTGTGCCGCCGGGAGCGTGGGCGCTTCTGGCAGCGTCCATAATCGTATCGGTGTATCCTGCATTTGCAATGGTAATAAGAAGTTCATACTCTGTTCCCTTCAATGTGCTTTCCTCCTTTATGGAAATATCCTGTCCATCGGTGATATAATGAAGCGCTTTTTTCCCATAAATGCTGCTGAATGGGATAAGAAATGCAATCCCTCTGCCGGGAATATCTATTTTTACTTTATGATAAAGTTCTTTTTTAATTATTTTCCACGTATCTGGAGTGACGAAAGCCATATAAATTACCTTTTCAGTAGCTTCCATACCCAGATAATCGAGGACTGCGCTGTCTGCCGTGCCTGCTGCAAGTACAGATAAGGTCACATGAATTCCGCAGTGCTTAAAGAAAGCAATAAATTTATCGCGCATTCCCCGGTTTGTTATAATTCCCATAATATAGAGTTCGTTCATGATTAAAATCCTTTCTCAGGGGAAATTTACAAGTACGGTTTCTAAAGTTTATAATTCAATGATATCATCTTCATCCCATGTGTCAAGATAGGACACAGAAAGCATTTCTCTGCTCTCATTTTTCATAGCTCTAAATCTATATACGGACCCTAGAAGCTGGATTGCAATAAGAGGGGTCATGGCAACCATAGCAACAATCCCAAATGCATCCTGCACGATATTTCCGCCTACTGTCTGACACGCTCCCATGGCAAAGGGAAGAAGAAAGGCGGCTGTCATAGGGCCAGAGGCAACGCCGCCGGAGTCAAAGGCAATAGCCGTAAATATTTTTGGCACAAAAAAGGACAATAGAAGCGCAAGCACATATCCCGGTATAATAAACCAGAATATAGAAATGCCGGTCAACACACGTATCATGGCAAGCCCTACAGAAACGGCTACACCAAGGGACAGGGAAATCCCCATAGATTTTCCGGAGATGGAGCCGGAGGTGATTTCTTCTACCTGCTCCATCAGTACATATACCGCTGGCTCTGCTTTTACGATAAAGAAACCAATGAGCATGCCGATAGGGATGATAATCCACCGGAAGGAAAGTCCTGCAATAATCTGTCCCAGATAGTTTCCGGCAGGCATAAACCCCACGTTTACCCCTGTAAGAAAAAGGACTAAGCCGATATAGGTGTATATAATACCAATTCCAATCTTAAAAAGTGTCTTTTTCTTAAGTTTTAAAGATACCGCCTGAAAAAAAACAAAAAACAAAACAATCGGAAGAAGAGATATGGCTATATCTTTTATGTATTCAGGAAAGCCGGATGCAAAATAATGCCACATTTCCACAGAATTTTCAAGCTCCGGCAGTACCTTGGGAGTATAGCCTGCTTCCTCGGGATGGTAAAGGAGTCCGAGGATAAGGACTGCAAGGATGGGACCAATAGAGCAGAGGGAGACAAGACCAAAGCTGTCGTCCTCTGCATGCTTATCACTTCGGACAGCAGCAAAGCCGACGCCGAGAGCCATGATAAATGGGACTGTCATAGGCCCTGTGGTAACGCCTCCTGAGTCAAAGGCCACTGTCAAAAAATTCCCTGGCACATAGGCAGCAAGTATAAATACAAGGATATAAAACAGGATTAAAAGAGGAGCCAGTGCCTTTGAGAACAGCATACGAAGCATGGCGGCAACCAGAAATATTCCCACACCGCAGGCGACAGACAAAATCAGCGTCATATTAGGGATGGAGGGAACCTGTTCTGCAAGAACCTGAAGGTCTGGTTCTGAAATTGTTATAATAAATCCGAGAACAAAGCAAAGAAGAAGAACTGTAGGAAGCTTACGGGTAGAAGCCATCTTCGTGCCCATACGCTCACCCATCGGCGACATGGCAAGTTCTGCGCCCAGAGTAAAAAACATCATTCCGATAATAAGCAGGACTGCTCCGAAGATAAAAAGAAGCAGAATACTTGAGGGAATGGGAGCGATTGTAAAGGAAAGAACAAGCACGATTCCGATGATAGGGAATACGGCAGTTAAGGCTTCCTTAAGCTTTTCAGCAAATCTTGTGCGGTAATCATTCATGAGGAGATAGTCCTTTCTATATTACATGTGAAATGGCTGTCTATAAATAGCTTAACATGATGCCGGGAAAGAGGCAAACTGTTTATGGATATTTAATATATACTCCTCATGAATGAAAATATTTAATTCTAATTTTCAAAAGTACCTTTGAGTACTTTGTTTTTGTTTCTTATATGGAATTGACCTTTTGCAATTACAGAATCGATATACATATCATTGTCTAAGAGAAGGATATCTGCATCACTTCCAGTACGGATACATCCTTTCGAAGGATATAGACCATATGCTTTGGCAGGATTTACTGTACATAATTTAAGCACAGTCTCTAGTGGAATACCAGTTTCTGTTACAGCAATACGGACTTCCTCATGTAATGTACACAGCTTTGTAGTCAGTAATTTTGCTTTTCCATTTTTCTGCGGAACGCTCATGCTTCCATTGCCGTCAGAACTCATAGTAATCTTATCTATTGGGACATTATTATTGATACAAACCTTTAATCCTTCGTGTAATGATATGGAGCTTAAGAAACCGCTTTCCGGGCGGACGCCAGTAGTAATATCAATATAACCACCTTTTTTAGCATACTCCATTGCTTCCTTAAACAAGGAGGCGCTTCGGTTAACATGTGTAGGTATAATTCTGGAAGCAGGTATATCTGTTTCATCAATCAGCCTGAATAAATATTTAAGCCCATCTTGTCCGCTTCCCATATGAAGATGTAAGGGACTGCATTTTCCAGACAGCATTCCTCCTAAAAAGGCCTGGGTTGCAGTACGTTTAAATTCTTCATATGTCATTTCAGATGACCGATAGTCTGAAACAGCAACTTCACCAATTCCGATAACTTTATCCATAAGGATAATGTCCTTACGTGCATCTCCAGTAATTGTTTTTAATGGATATTCGTAGGAGCCGGTCATAATATAGGCTGTTATTCCCTCTTCTTCCAATCCTTTTGCTTTTGCAAGTAATGATTCGTGGCTTCTTGACGTACCATCTGTACCTAAAACGCCGATTACTGTAGTGACTCCTGCGCTGGTAATTTCTGACAGCATAATTTCAGGTACACGGCTGTAGAAACCAGCCTCTCCCCCGCCGCCTGTGATATGTACATGCTGATCTACATAACCAGGTACAGCTGCCGCATTTTCTCCGTCTATTATTTCACAGGGCAGGCCGATTGTATCTGGATTAATTTCCGGCTGTATTTCAATAACTTTTTCATTACATATTAATATGTCCTTCATTCCCATATGCTCGGGAGCATATAAATTAACATTTTTTATCAATAGTAAAGGTTTCATTCTTTGTCCTCCAATTCTTGTGTTTGTACATACTGCACAAATTAATAGATAATTATATGTAGTATTTATACAAAACGCTTGTTTTTATTGTCTTGATTATAACAACATTGTCTAATATAATCAAATACAAATTATTGCATGAAGGACATATTATCTTACTTATGAATGGTTAAAAAGCATTTAACTTAAAGACATTTAAAAAATAATAAAAAAAGAGAGTGGCCGGTGTCTTTTCGGACACCGGCCAATTGGAGAGGAATGAAAACAATCTATCTAAATTTTAACTAATTGTTAGGCGAAGTGCGGTAATCATACAGATTATGTAAGCGATAAGTACGACTACCGTCTTCTTTAATTGATATAATTATTATAATTTGAAAATGTGAATCGGATGTGTCAAAAAACAGAAATAATTATAAAATTTCTTAAGAAAATCGGAAGATTTAAAATAATAAGGTTGGGGACGGGGTATTTTTAAAAATACCCCGTCCCCAACTAGCGGAGAGAGAGGGATTCGAACCCTCGGAACCTTTCGGTTCATAGCTTTTCGAGAGCTACACCTTAAACCACTCGGACATCTCTCCATAGTGCCTTTAAAATTTAGTTGATATTGCTACGCACGAATGAATTATAGCACAGGAACAGGGAAAGATGCAATAAAGAAATTAGAATAATATGAATCTGGGACGGGGTATTTTTAAAAATACCCCGTCCCAGATTCGAATATCCCTGTCCCTTTTTATAATGTCCGAATGAACCGCATAAATGCTTCTCTTCCTTCCGGAGTACATTTATAAACGCCTGCGTCCTCCAGTACATGGACAAATACTTCGCCTGCTTCTTTTTTTAGAATATCCATTACATTTTCCTCTGTAATAGTATTATATTTGGGAAGGAAATTGGCTGCCCAGTCAGCGTGCTTCTCAATATCTGAATTGGTTCTTATATCTTTTTTATTAACAATATATTCTGCCAGCAGTTCAAGCTCTTTCTTAAGTCTGGAAGGCAGAACAGCAAGTCCCATTACTTCAATAAGCCCGATATTTTCCTTTTTGATATGGTGATACTGTGCATGCGGATGATAGACCCCCAGCGGATGTTCTTCAGTTGTAATGTTATTGCGGAGTGTCAAATCTAACTCGAACATATCGCCAGTTTTCCTTGCAATCGGCGTAATTGTATTGTGAGGTTCACCGTCTGTTTCTGCAAAGATAAATGCAGCCTCATCGGTGTATGAACGCCAGCAATTTAACACATGTTCTGCAAGGTCAATAAGCCGCTTTTCATCCTTGTGGCGGATACGAAGCACAGAGAGAGGCCATTTTACAATACCTGCCTCCACATCCTCAAAGCCTGGAACGGACACGGCCTTTTCAATGGGGGCCTTGGCCATAGCGAAGGTGTAGTGTCCTCCCTGAAAATGGTCATGGCTTAAGATGGAGCCGCCTACTATCGGGAGGTCTGCATTAGATCCGAGAAAATAATGTGGAAACAGCTTTACGAAATCAAACAGCTTCGTAAATGCAGCCCGGTCTATTTTCATCGGAGTATGCTGTCCATTAAATACAATACAGTGCTCGTTATAATATACATACGGAGAATATTGGAACCCCCAGGCGCTGTCATTGACTGTAATCGGGATAATACGGTGGTTTTCTCTTGCAGGATGGTTTACACGGCCGGCGTAGCCTTCGTTCTCCATACACAGAAGGCATTTGGGATAACTGCTTGCTTTTGCGTTTTTGGCGGCGGCAATTGCCTTTGGGTCCTTCTCTGGCTTGGAAAGGTTGACGGTAATATCAATTTCACCGTAGGGGGAATCCACCTTCCACTTCATATCCTTCTTTACACGGTAGCGGCGGATATAGTCGCTGTCCTGACTGAACTTATAATAGTAATTGGTGGCTGTCTCAGGGGATTCCTTATAATGGTGGGCGAATTCAGCCTGTACCTGGGCCGGCCTTGGCAGAAGGCAGTTCATTAGCTTTGTGTCAAATAAATCGCGGTAAACAATACTGTCGGTGATGAGTTCACGTTTTACAGCCTCATCCAGAAGATTTTTAAGTATGGATTCTAGCTCTTCTGTCACATAAGAAGTATCTACATCGGTGTCTTCATAATTATCCTCATGGAAAATTTCCAGCAGAAGATTTGTTGTATAAATGCGCTCGCTTTCAGGGGTGAGTCCTGTCTGGATTCCATATTCCACTAACTTTTTAATATTTTCGTATAACATAAAAGCATCGCCTCCTTAACCTAATCTCCTTGCACCTTCACCAATATCTACAACATAAAATTCAGCCTCGTGTCCGACCTTATCAAGATATGCCTTACCGATTTCTTTTACGAATGTGTCTACAGCCTCATTTTTTACAATACTTACTGTGCAGCCTCCGAAGCCGCCTCCGGTAATGCGGGAGCCGATAACGCCTTCTGTTTTCCATGCAAGATCTACAAGAATATCGATTTCTTCACAGGAAACCTCATAGTCATCCCGAAGAGAGATATGGGAAGAGTTCATAAGCTCTCCAAATAAAGCAATATCATTTGCCTTTAGCGCTTCTACGGCACGGATAGCACGTTGGTTTTCATATACTGCGTGTCCGGCCCGTCTCTGCCTTACAGAATCCTTGACAGCATGCTTATATTCTTCAAACTGTTCTTCTGTAAGCTCGCCCAGAGTCTTGATATCTACTACAGTCTGAAGCTCCTTTAAAGCAGTTTCACATTCATTTCTCCTGTCATTATAAGCTGAATCCACAAGGCTGTGTTTAACCTTGCTGTTGGTGATAACAATTTTAGCATCCGGGAGCTTAACAGGAGCATATTCATAATTTAAGGTATTTGTATCAAGGAAGATTGCATGATCCTTTTTGCCCATAGCACTTGCAAACTGGTCCATGATTCCGCAGTTGCAGCCATTATAATTATTTTCCGCATCCTGCCCGATAAGAGCAATATCCACCATAGTTACCTCGCTAAATCCGAAGATGTCCTTTAAAATTACCCCTGTCAGTACTTCCAGGGAGGCGGAGGAGGAAAGGCCGGAGCCGTTCGGAATATCGCCGTAAATAGCAATGTCAAGCCCATGGCTAAGCTTCATTCCACGTTTTTCAAATGCCCATATAACGCCCTTTGGATAATTCGTCCAGGAGGCAGCCTTGTTTGGAACCAGATCGTCAAGACTTGTCTCTACAACGCCGAAGGAGTCAAAGTTCATAGAATAAAAGCGTAAAGTACGGTCATTCCGAGTCCGTACTACAGCATAAGTACCAAGAGTCAGTGCGCACGGAAACACATGACCGCCATTATAATCCGTATGTTCCCCGATTAGGTTTACGCGGCCTGGTGCAAAGTAGGTACGCAGTTCTCCGTTTTCTCCATAGAGCTCTTTAAATTTCTGCATTAATTTCTCTAACATTTTCCATTCTCCTTATCTTCTTCCCTATTTTCCCTTGCGGGAACCTGCTCTTTGTTTTATGATTATAATGATAATGAGAAAATAAGGAAATAACAATAAGAATATTACACATAATTATAAGGATATTGAGGAAATGCAGATAAATATTAGTGAAAACCAAAAGGAGATAAAGGCACATGGAAATTATGAATTTCCAGTGGGAATTAATGTGGAAAAGATTGAAGCTTACGAGCGGGGAGCCTTTTTATGGCATTGGCATCCGGAGATTGAGCTTACATGGGTGATGTCAGGGCAGATGGAGTACCATGTCAATAATGAAAAATATATTTTGAAGGAAGGAGATGGAATGTTTGGAAACAGCAATACTCTTCATGCGGGCTACCAGAAGGACAGGGAAGCATGTACCTATCTTTCCGTCACCTTTCATCCGAGGTTCCTGTATGGATATGAAAACAGCGTGCTGCAGACAAAATATGTAGATTTTGTGACATCTAATGATGCATGGTCATCCTTAAAGCTTGAAAAAAAGACGGTGTGGCATCAGGAAATTATACAAATGCTGAGAAATATTTACGAGATGTCCCAGAACCCGCCCGCTGATTATGAGCTGGGGGTTCATATGACGTTGTTACAAATATGGAGGAAATTTTTTCAGTATTTCAATACACTGCCAGAAAAGGAACAAAAGCCCCAGAGATATCTTGAGAGGCTTAGAGACATCATTTCCTTTGTACAGGAGCACTGTAGTCAGGATATTACATTGGATGACGTGGCAGGGCATGTGAATATATGTAAAAGTGAGTGCTGCAGATTTTTTAAAAAACATATGGGGATGACATTGTTTGAGTACATAATGTTTCTGCGGATACAAAAGAGCCTTCCTCTGCTGCGGGAAGGAGAGAGTGTTACGAAGGCGGCGGGGATGGCAGGATTTTCAAGCCCGGCGTATTATGGGCAGATATTTAAGCGGTATATGAAATGCACGCCGAGAGAGTATCGGGCTGGGGACGGAGTAAAATGAAAAAGTGCCTGTCCCCACCTAGGTTGGGGACAGGCACTTTTTCATTTTACTCCGTCCCCAACATCAGCATCCCCAGGAATTTTTCATAATTCACCCCATCATTATGGGGCACGTTCTCTCTCACTGAATCTGCGATGGCGGCCTCAAGGAATTCTCCTGTCATCTGA
>Ga0224740_10174_pt1 | contig 17116 bp, 19 predicted proteins | sample LIM_E_Water_Bulk_FD_161634 | JGI IMG/M metagenome (GOLD analysis project Ga0224740, IMG submission 161634) | Enriched cells from gastrointestinal tract of the lab mouse from Pacific Northwest National Laboratory (PNNL), Richland, Washington... | ecosystem: Host-associated > Mammals > Digestive...
CGCCGTAATGTTCTATCAGGCGATCATATTTTGGTTCAATCGGATTCCCTATGATGACAGAGAACACTATCTTCCTATAATGATATTTTTCGAAGATGTCTTTGAACATCTGCATGACATCGATCCCGAATGCTTTGTCATCCGTGAAGTTGACGATCCAGACACCTTTGACATACCGTACCTCCCGTTCAATACTATATCCGAGATAGCCTATCACTTCCCCTGAATCATTCAGCGAAACTAACTGCGTCCTCTCCCATGTATTCGCATCTACCTCGATTGGATGCATATAAGAAGAACAGTTGTAATACCAGTATTTTTTGTCCTCCCAAGTCTCTCTTTCCTTTTTTATGAGTTCTTCTGCATAATCTTGCGCGAGTGCTAGCATATCTCCCTCTCCTTTACTCTTTTTTTGCTGCAGGCGCATTGAAAATGCCGAACTTGAACACCGGCTTTGCCCTGCAACGGCATTGGTAATCCTGCCCTGGGTGACATCTGCGGCCAGTCCTCGCATCTACAACAGGCGGATCATCCCACCGGAACCTTTTTCCGTTAAGCGCCTTGTGAGATTCCCTTACGCGCCCATCTCCGCAGTCATCCCATATATACTCCTCTATACCGGCATCCCGCTGTTGTGCTTCATTGATAGATGCATTCAGCTTCCCGATCTGATCCCGTGCAAGCAGCCTGGCATGGGATTTCTCAACGTTATATTTATGCTGGATCTCCTTCATGATGCTGGTAGTAGACTTTCCGTTCAGGAAACCTTCCTTCACAATCGTGCGCATATCACCAAGAGTATCTGCCGGAATGGTCTTGATCAGCGATACATTTTCATCCACCCATCTGTCGAGAGCAGTCTGAAAGAACTCGCCCATGTAGTAATCTTCCATGATATTGATTCCGAGTGTCTTATCGACTGCCTTCTTCCACTCCCGGATCGTCAGCTTCCTTGTCATGTTCGCCAGGGATTCCAACTTCCGCCGCAGCCCATACCCCTGCGTCTTTTCCGTGAATCTTTTCTGTATCTTATCAAGGACTTTTTCAAGCAATGCCATGACATCATTGATACCGTCAGCGCGATATGTGCCACGCTCCTTCATGATCCGCTCTTTCAGCGCTGGGATCTCATCTTCGATAGATTCTTTCAGCAGGCGCATGTATTGTCTGGATATGCGGCCATACTCACGCTCTATGCTGGCCGGGAATACCGGCGTATATTTGGATATCAGAATGTCGTGTCCGTGAAACTTCTTACGGCAAATCTCCTGTACGGCCTCTTTCTGTAACCTTTCATCTATGATCATCACCTCCACAAATAAAAACAGCCTGTATCACCCGACACAGACCGCTTACTTCAATGCTGCACTATTCACTTTTCAACTGATGATATCCGCAACTCCTTTGGCCAGACTGGCCGCTTTCTGCATGATGGAATTCTCCTGCAGATATTCCAGCCCCTTCAATGTTATCCGGGGATGTGCTACTGAACAGCAGATCTCCCCGTCAATAGAACGCTTGATCGAAAGTCCCGTGATATATCCTTCTGATTCCAGCATTTCCATGATCGCCACCCACCGCTGTTTTGTTACGCCAAGTTTGTCTGCAGAAATAAAATCAAGATCAGCCTCATCATAGTCCATGGCCTTTTCCAGATATTTCAGGATACGATAGATCATGTTAAAGTTATTCATGCGCTGCCCCCTCTATTCGTCTTCCGAATACGGCCCATGGATCAGGTCTACCATTTCCACTGCCATTACGCCTCTTTGTGACAGCTCCCCATCACCGGCTTTGATCGTTTCCTCTACCTCTATTGCGGCACATTCTTCGATGAGCTGATCATAGTCATTTTCTTTTTTTTTGATAAATTCCTCTTCCGTCAAGCCAAGTTCCCGGCTGACAAATTTAAGCTGCTGCTCAGTCAGTTTCTCTTCTCCATTCATATGATCACACTCCTCAATGCTTGAATACCGTTACGATCTCGCCGTCGTCATGGTCTACAACAGCAATGACACGCCCCTTCTGGTAACGGAACTTATTACCGTCATGTGTAGTATCCCGCTTCACAGTCTCGGGATGTTGCACGACCTCCCTGACCTTATCTGCAGATAATCTTCGCTGCCCACATCGGTCACAGGTATGTTTTGACAGCTTCTTAATAGTAACACCTTTGCTGGTCCTTTGTCCAACGATTTTCTTCTCATACTCCTTTCTCTTCTGCGCTGACAGGGGTTTTCCGAGGCTGCTGCCTCCACCTCCGGATCCGCCAAGCTGGCCGGGTCGGCCCTTGTGGTTGTGGTTGCCAGAATTGCTGTTTCCTTCGTCCCGTCTCATGCCAAGTTCCTCGATCAGCAGTCGAAGCGAATCCTCAAACGGGCCGAACAACTTTACATCCCCGTATAGCAGCTCTGTAAGGCTCATGAACCTGCTGTTCATCATTTCCTCATTGTCCGCCCGGGGCTGTTGCTCATATCTGGTACACAGGAATACACGGGAACTTAATTCCGGCGGCCTGTCTGCGGTCTTCCCGAGTGGGATCAATTCTAAAGGAATGATGCCAAATTCTTCTCCGGTCTCTCGGCGCGCCGCCGTTTCCGGATCCTCCCCCGGTTCTATATGCCCACCGGGGCCACAGATCCCTTTTCCGTCTGTTCGGATCCCTGTCAGTACTTTGCCATCTGTGATGACAAGAACACCGACGCCTTCTCCCTGTGCTGTACCGTTATCCCCGTGTGTCCCTGTGACTTTCTCACAGCCCCGTGGAGCCTTTGTTTTATCATCCACGGATAATATACCCTCGGTATTATCTACGCTATTTTGAGCCTCTTCCGTAACTGTCTCTTCATTCTCCGGAGATCCTATCCCTAAGAGGCCGGCAAGATCCAGATCGTCCTCTTCGTTCAGCAGATCATTGATCGTGTATTCCTCAGACTTCTTAAGTCCGGCGCGGACTTCCGACGGGTCGAGTACCTGCATATCCACGTATATCTGTGCGGTGGCCGCCTTGGTCTGTTCCGTTGTCGCCTTGACAGCGTCCACATTTGCCTGCTCCGTCTCACTTAAAGACCACAGCGGCGTAAACTCGACTTTATAGGCCGGTATCTCTTTGATATCGCCTTTACGCTGACCACATTTAAAAATAAGATCCAAAAGGATGCGCATATTCTTTTTCAGCATCATTTTCTGGATCTTATTGACAAAATTATAATAATTCTCCATGTCACTGTCTCCAGTGCTGTTTTCACCTGCAGGTGACCGGCCGAATAATATCGTCTGCGGAATATTAGTGACTGCGGAGAGCATGTTGCAGGTTGTGTCTATGATGTCCTTGACCCCTGCAAGGGACATGCTCTTAAAATCATAGTCCTCACCGTCGGAATCGATCACAAGGCTATTCAGAATGCTGCGTGCCAGGTCGATGACATCCAGACGCTTTAAGACTTTTTCCTCTCCGTCCGGCGTATCAAGCAGATTCGAGAGGTTCTGCATCTTGTAGATTGCTTGCACACATCTTTCCAGCATTTTTGGCGCGATCGCATGTGATACGACTGCATCACGCAACGCATCTTTGATCCGCATGAATTCCGGGATCCCGAAGTAAAGATACGTCGAATATATCCCTGTTTCTGGCAGTTTGCCGTTACGGAATACAAGGCACCGACTCTCATGTACACGGAAACTGCCGAACTGGCTGTTCACAATGTAAAACTCCGGCTTCTGGAACTTGCTGCCATACCGCCGCCTCCTCTCCGGGTTATAATCGTATAAAGAGGATTGATCCGGCTGTACGACCGCTCTTTCATAGACCAGTAACTCCTCGATCTCATCCACCTCATCCCAATCGAGAGGCTCATCCAGTTCACAGCCATCGTCAACAAGCATCACTATGATAGAGCCGCCATACAGCCGTGCCCACTTGATCGCAGTCGCCGCCGTTTCCTCCCAGTCTAGGCGATCCAGCTCATCCGATATGAAATCTTCCACATCCGGATCATTCAGCTTGAAATCATACCCGTGTTTCACCGCCTCTTCTGCGGGGGCATCAATGATCTTTGAGAACAGGCCATTGCCGACGTACTGGTCTGTCAGATCCATATCCGGTACAATGTCTTCCGCAGAATAAGTATATGCTGTTGAACTGTCCTGCTTTGTCCCGTACCTTGTGAGGATATTGCTGTAGCCATCGAAATGCTTTGCCCGGCAATTACCTGTCATCCTATCCAGATCATGCCCTTCTACTTCATTGCTTTTTACCACTCTGCTTTCTCACCTCCTTGTATCCTGTCCACTCTCCTGTTAATGATCATAACAGGCTGTTTATATTAAACTTCATGTAAAGCGTTATCTCACCGAACGCTGAACTCCCGGCATCCACCATATCTTTGAATTTACTCTCCGGAAAACTCTCAAGCTGATTGAAATATTCTTCGTTCCATTCCCCTTCCATGACATCAAAAAATCCCTGCTGCCACTGCGCGGCCATCGGCTCCGCGCGGGATTCCTTACTTCCAGATTCCGGCCTGGTCACAACGTTATATCCGGCAAGCATATTGATATAGCTCCCTGCCTGTTCCTTTCCTGCCTGCCCCGGATCCTGCGGAAGTCTTTGACGCACAGTGCAGTACTTCCGGTATTTCACATTATCAGCTTTCGTTGTTGTCATGATGAGTTTCCTGACATCACCGGCCTTCAACTGTTTATTTACTACATCCAGAATTAAAAATCTGCCGCAGGCCCTTTTTGCTATCAGGACACCGGCAGTATACGCAGCTTCCTTATTTTCATCTTCGTCCGTGGCAGCCAAATCCCATCCACGGCAAATGGCTACAATATCATTCGGTATTGACGTCAAAATATCCCCTATCTGAGTACGCTTAAAGAATGAACCTGCGCTTGGCTTAATCTTCCAGTTTCCATTCAGCAGACGTTCTTTTTCAACTTCCGTTAAAGCCAATAAGTTAGCCAGATAGCCAGGATCATTTTCCATGAGAATCTTATTGTCCTGCAATGTACTGGCAATAAAGGTAACGCTTTTGACTGATTTCTTTGCTTTATACTCATCTAATCCATGTTGTTTAGCAAAATCAATTCCTTCATCTTCCGTATCAAACCAAGAAATAATATCATTCATGTGCACCATGTACCGGATAATCCCACTACGTTCAGATATCGGATATCCCGTATCCTGATCTATCCACCATGATATGAAATCAGCAACCCATGAATCAGCGTCTGGGTTGCAAGTGGCCCTTATGTATGGATCTATTCCGGATGCACTCCTATTACGTGACATCATATAAAAAAACTGCTTCTTGGTAAAATGTGTCAATTCGTCAAATCCTATAAGTGCAATCTGGGAACCCTGCCATTTCCCTAAATCCCTATCACCATCAATATGCGCAAAACCTACTCTGGCACCTGTTTTAAATTTCCAGTGATACCGTGGAGAAGTTTTAGGAACAGCGCCTTTTATTCCCCCATACACTTCATAGCTTGAATCCCACAAGCCACCTTCCTGCGTAATCTGTATGGATTGCCTTCTGAATATCACAGCGCCAAATTTAGGATTATTCGTATGCCGAACTGCTTCCAGCAACAAGGCATATGTCTTTCCCCCACCGGCAGCGCCTCCATATATAGCAATATCTGCAGAAGTACTCAAAAAAGTTTCCTGCGGTCCTTCCTGCGGTTTTAACACTCTCATTTCTTATCACGTCCATTTTCCGGAAGATATATCATTACGTCATCTGCTTCCCCATTATCAATACCAGCGTTATCATCTTCCATTTTTGACTTCCATCCATTCATTAAATAGTCATGCCGTTCATCAGCTATGCGCAGCCTGATCAACGAATCAATGCATTTTGTCTTCGCGCGCTGTATTTTTGTCAACTCCGCCTCCAGGGTGGCCAGTCCCTTGATAGCATATTCTGTGTCGGTATTTGTCTCTTCCACTTTACCAGATTTATTTCCATTTTCATCAAAATCAGTTCTTACCTTTTTTGTCACTCCTTTAACATACAATCCCTTTTCTGATTTCTCTTTAAATTTCTTAATCTGATGCATGAACTTACGTTCCCGTACACTATACATAGCAATCTGCTGTTGTAGCAGTTCCTCTTCGTTATGTGAAATCTCCTGCATGAGTGATACTTCTTCCTCATCCAGTGCATCCCAATAGATTGTAGAATATGCTCCATGCTTCTCCGCATTCTTATTTCGTTTAGGAACGGAAGAGACATGTCCAACAGCATTCTTATTACCCTTTGGGGCTCCTCTTGATTTCCGAACGTTCGCTTTACTTTTATCAGAATTATCCGAGCGCTCGTTTTGTTTTTTTTTGCACTGATCAGGGTTGTTATCATCCCATTTTTGTGTCGATTTCCATCTACGCACTGTACTTGCCGGAACTCCAAATTGCTTTGCTATATCAACTAATTTCATTCCATCATGATATAACTGCTCAGCTTCAATACTGTTTGGACTTCTAACCCTTGCCATTTACCACCACCTCGCCATTGTTTTGTTTTGATTAAATTTAAAAAGGGAACGAGACATTACGCCCGTTCCCCTTTGGCCATACGAATATTATTTGTTATAACATTAAATCTTCGTTATAAATTCTGCTTTCGAAAATTTTTGTTCTGCTTGTATCATCATCTGCAGAAAATCCTCTTTAGAAAAATCTGATAATCTAAATATTTCCTCTGGTTTCATGCCAAGTTGATCTTCAATTTCCTTTATCGACTTTCCTTCAGCCATTAGCTCCTTAACAATTGCTTTCATAGGCTCAAGAAGATGAGTGCCTCTTGCTCTATTATGAGTGACAGTACCATAAATATTTCCTGCTTTGTCTTTATGCTCTACAATAACAACAGGTACTTTTCCCTCTAGCATAGATATTAACGGTTCTTCTCCTGCAATGGTCCACCGATGGAATCCATCTATAATCGTAAAGTCAGGACGTATCACAATCGGCAGCGTCCAGCCATTTGCTAATATGGATTGCTTTAACAGTTTCAAATTCTGTCTTGATACTTTATTTGGATTATAATCGTTTGGTTTTACTTTGCTACGATCCACCCATTGTAAAGTAGATAACGGCATCATCAAACTATTCATTCTGCGCTTCCTCCCTTTATTGCTGTAGCAATATACTTTCCATATATCCGTTGATACAATGCCCTGCATGAACGCAGCTTTGGATCACCAGAGATCAAACCTTCATAAATAGCTTTGCAATCCTTATTATCAGTTATTAACGACACCTTCATAAAGAAATTCCGGTATCTTTCTGCCACATATCTTTTATGTTTTGTTGGAAAATTGACATCCATATCAGAAAACAATTCCAGCAAAGCCGCCTTATAGTCTTTTTCAATGGCTCCCCGCTCATTTTCCTTTCTGACTGTAGTACTCCTACCAAACATTTCGCTATCCCAGTATAAAGCTGCGAGATATGCGTTCGGCTCCCGGCGTATAATCCTTTCCATAAGGTCTGGATAATACTCATTCATGCTGACAAGACTCTTTGCTGTATCAATCGAAAAGAATTGTGATACTCTCAATTGCCCCTTTCGTGTACCGGACTGCCACAAAAATAGATATATTTCTGGTATATCAACCTTTTCTTTAAATAGATAAAGCCATACATCATTATTTTTCCAGTCATATATCGGGAAGACCTGATTTCTTCTTGTCATAGACTTTCCAGACCGTAGCATAGTTGCTATATTCTGCAATCTTTGCACAGACTCCGCTGTTCTTACTCCCGTAATGGTAATGCCATCACTACATAACCTTGATAGGAAATCCTGATATGCATCTATACGAGGCCGCAAAATCGGGTGACTTCGGATTGCGAAAGACGGGGGCTGTCTCACCCAGACATCCCTTTTGTATCTATCCCAGCAGATAAAGGTTTCATCATTAGACAGTTCATTAAAACAATTATAATGCTTCACCTCCAGACAAAACCATTCGAACTTTGCTCCAACTAACATGAATTTCTTGCGCCATTCCCGAACCTTTTCCTCCATGCATGGGAAAATGGCTTCTTCATCAATGAATTGTACAATGAGCTGCGCCGGATTGATTTCACCAGTTTGTATCAGTTTCATTACCAGCTGAGACAAACAAAGGCTATCTTTCCCACCGCTGAAAGACATATAAACCGGGAGACCATTTCGGAAAACATTCCGAATCCTGATCTTTGCAGCTTCCACCACATCTATGCTGGCTGGGCATCTTTTTATAGCCATACCTTTTCCCCGCATTTCGGGCAAACAACAAATTTTCTTATCTCGGTGGAATCTTCATTGTCTGCCGCCGGCTCCTGCTGCACTATTGCGGCCGGAGCCTGTTCTGCCTCCTGCTCTCCCTGGCCAATCGGCATATGCCGATTCCTTCTTTCTGTCGCTTCGTTAATGCTTCGAATCTCATCTTCATCAAGTGTGCCATATTCAGAAATCTTGCTCGTGATATCCTCGGCCTCCGACACCATCTGTTTCAATATTTCTTCATCAAATCCGGGAATATCTAAATCTCCATGCAAATCCTCCAAAAAGCTGTTTAGCGTCTCCAAGTTCTCAATTCCCAAACTGAAAATCTTATTATCGGCAATCATGAGCTTCTTTTTCTGATTTTCAGTAAGATTGTCATATCTGTACACATCTGCTGTGTCCTTCCCCATAGTAATAAGGGTATCATACAGGCCACTTCCCGCCAGAATGATATTATTTTCATCCACGACAATCGGCCTGATCTGCCCGAACATTTCCACGCTCCGGCAAAACTCTTTGATCTGCTGCTCTGTATGTATCCTGACATTCTTTTCAGGCTTTACCAGATCAGCCAATTTCATTTTTACTACTTTCATATCCGCATCCTCCAAACTGATTTGGTAGGAGCGTCTGCAACGTATGATCTATATGCCATCTGCAAATAGCAAAATTAACAGCTATTGCGGATATTTTCCTGCAAGTGCTGTTAAGTGAACACGTTTCATTTCAGACTATCCAGAAAGTCTTTTGCGCTCTGGATATGCTCTGCAGCCTCAGTTACGATAGAACCGTCTATCTCATAAATCTCTGCCCAAGCATTTTCCATGCTGCCGGTCCACTGTCTTGCCGGCCATGGATGTGTGCCACAGAGATATCCATTTTTCCAGTCATAGATCGGCGGCATCTCCAAATTATGATAATGGATGTACGCCAGCATTTGTTCATGTGTCCAGTCGGAAAGCGGACTATATCTCGTCACACCCTGGTTGCTTGTGTAAATATTATCTCCCTTTCCCACATAGTTTCCATCTGCCCGCCGACGCCCCAAAAGCATCATATCCAGCTGGTTCTCTTTGTAATATTTCACCTGTCCTCTATGCTGGACAATCTGGAACCATATAGACGCATATTTGCTATCCTGCGGAAAAAGCATCTGCGGATGGGCTGCCAGCCATTTCATATCCTGCCCTGTGTTGATTATGGACAATTCCAGAGGCTTTTGAGCATCCACCCATTCTATAAACGCTTTGTACTCCAAATTGCAGATAACGAGCACACAGGGGGATATCCCCGCCATACGGCAGATTTCCCCCAAGACCAGGGAATCCTTTCCGCCGCTCCATGCATATGCGGCTTTCTTGCCTTTGGTTTTCTTTTTGATCTCCTTCACGGTTTTATCCACCAACTGATCCAGCTCTTTCCCGCTCACAGCCTGCTCGATCTTTGCAAATGCCTCGATCCATTCAGAATTTTTGATTCGCTGCTTTCTTCCTAGTATTTCACCCATGGTCCTCACCCCGCTTTCTGGTTACTGCCAAGGCCACGGCGCCAGAGAGGATAACGGTCAGAAGACTCCCTGCAGTCTTGCAAATGGCGATTCCTTTTATATTTCCATACCCGAACACCGGCAAGCCGATCATCATGGCAAGAATAACTCCTGCCACTATGCCCTGCGGCGCCAGCCTTACGCCTTTAAGGGTAAGAACCGTCGGCAACAATGTGGAAGCTCTAAAAGTTCCATACATCAGGAAAAGGTGTGTTACCGTCAGTCCTGGGATATTCGCTACCGCAATGCCAGCAGCCAACAGCAAAATCATGGAGAGTTTTGTTTTCCACATTGTATTTTTCTGAAAAATGTCTGTTGTGAGGGATGATACTGCGCATAGGTTACTGTCAATCGTGGACAGCAGTCCGGAAATGATCATAAATAAAAACGGAACTGCCGCCCAGGCCGGAAACAATGTGCTTATCAGTTCAAAATTGATCACTCCGGTATCCACCGCAACATACCCCATGCCAGCGCCGATAAATCCGAGGATCCCCATCGCCAGCGGCACAACGCCAAACAGCAGAGCTCCTACCAGAAATGTCATGTCGATCCTACCTTTTTTCACGCAGAAAGCCCTCTGCCAAAAACACTGGTCCCCAAACGGCCCGGATATAAGCCCGATTGTGGTCGGAAGCCCAAATCCGAGGAAAATTTCCCATCCTCTCGCAGAGAATAGGTGTCCAGCATCCCCTGTGGCCCCTCTTAAACCCGTAAGCAGCGTTTCCAGCCCTCCGCCATTCTTTACACCAAAAGCCACAAAACTTATGCTGGCGGCCAACATGAAGACCATCTGAATAGCATCTGTCAGTATTGAGGCTCTTATCCCGGAAAACTGAGAATAGGAAAAGGCAATCGCCGCCATGATCACCGTCATGGCGGTAAAAGGGATCCCGGTAAGCATACCTAAAATTTTGCTGCCTGCCAGCAGCTGCACCCCGGTAGATAATACCGACAACGCCCCGAGCTGGAGCAAGTAAATGTTCATCACGGAACCGGACCGGTATTTTTCATACATATACCCGGAAAGAGTGATCCCCTCCGGCATTTCATCCCTTATCTTTTTTGCAAAAGGGATGAATAATATCAAGCAAAGCACATTCGGTACCAAGAACCAGAAGAGCCCTGCAAAGCCCTTTGTATATGCATTCTCGGTTGACGTGAATAGCGCCGGTGCCCATATCCATGTGGCAGCTATGCTCAGCGCGGATATTCCCCACCCGATATCTCTATTCCCAACACAGAACCTTTCTACATTGCCCTCTTTTTTTGTCATAAGCATCGTTGCCCCAAACATTACCACCGCATAGGCCAACAGCACGATCAAAGTGTAATTCATAATATTCCTCCTTATTTTCTTTTGGAGGAGCCCTCATGCCATCCTCTCCCTGCCCCCTCTCCTTTCCCGGAAAAATTGCACAAAAAAGGAAGTCCGACTCCCTTTCGGACTTCCCTAAAGAACGTTTGATTTAGAATTTTACGAATACAATTTTCCCACTTTTATAGTGTAATGTCAATGGAAAGTTTTTTGAGCCGGAGGATTTATCGAACGTTCAACCCATCCACCCCGAAAATGAGCGCCGTCATCCTCTCAATCCCTACCCGAAGATCCGAATACACACTGTCTTTTGATATGTTCTGCTTTTCTGCAATCTCTTTAGCCGAAAGTTTATCCTCCGCCATATACATATCCCATACTACATGATACCGACGCAGATCAATCTCCCTGTTAGTGGATCTGTCACAGTAAGAGTAATATAAACCGAACATGGTTTCGACATGGGATACGATGATAGCCGTCCTGGTGGCACTGTTCTTGATACTCTCTATGATAACCTCATCATTATAAATAGACATCATGGATTCAAGAATATCTAATGCGGATTCTCCAATCTGGGTTCTCCCAAAAACTGATTTTTCTGCATGCTCCTTAAGCATATGATAATTTCGTAAGAGCAGCTTTGTATTCCAAAGCCTGCGATCAACTCTTCCCTTATATTCTCTTTTCCGTTCTTGTTCAAAAACTCTCAGCGCCTCTTTCGCTCCTACTGCCGCAGCCTTTTCATAAATATCTTGTAGTTGCTTTGTAGTAAGTGTTATCATTACTATTTCTTGCCTGCCTTCTCCTTTTTTTATAATCTGCGCATCTGTTTTAACTTTCTCCTTTTTCTCTCTATATTTAGATATTTCCATGACTACATCCGCTTGCTCCATATGCATTTCCAATGCAATATTCTCTAATCTCCACCCCGCATTTTTCAAAGCAATTATTTTATCTACGTCTACTTTATCCACTGCTTTCACCCTCCTACTTAATTTTATTTTACTATTTTATCAAATTGTGATAAAATAGAATTGTCTGTTAGAGGGAGGGTCGCGAAAGCGCTCTCCTTTTTATTTTTCTATCTGCAGATAATCGCTCAACATCATCTGCCTAGGAATTTCATAATATGGTATGTCATCTGAACCCTGACATGATTTCCGTTTTGCACTTTTTCTGGACATATTCCCAAACATCTTTTTATAACAGACCGGACCATATCCTAAATCTTTACTTTGTTGAGTCTTTAAAGTTCTTCCACATACTAAGCAAACCATCCTCGCCACCTCTTAGCTTCAAATGCAAAGGTTTTATTTAGAATCATTTTCCTCTCCTTTAAATCTCAGTTTAAGCAATCTCATTGTTACAGTTCTGAAAGATTATGTGGATAGTGCCGATAAATAGTCGGCACTATTTTCTTCTGTTCTCCACAGTATGTAAATCCCGCTTTTTTCGTCAAGTTTCGGATTGACCTCTAACAATTTTCTTTTGTTCTTTTGCTCAATCGCCTTCGCTCTTTTAAGATTTTAATTCAGCTTAATCACGCTCCAATCTGCCATGCTCATTATTGTTTAAATCACCACAAGGCTCTTCCGCCTGCAATATTCTATCCAAGTTTCTTTTCTATATCTCCCGCTATAAACATACCTCTGCTGGAACTCAAGTTGCATATCATTCGGCATAATCCCAATCCTCTCATTGCGTTCCGCTTGCGCATATAAATTGATTGCTTTATATCCTTTCAGCGCCTCAACACGTTCTGATGCATCTTCCAGATTTGCGGTCACAAGCAGATAAATGAAAATCCTGTAAGGTCTAACCCCACGCTCAATCAACAGATCAATCGCTCTCTTAACCGGGACAATCTGTGCTTTTTGGTCACATGATAAACGGATAAAACGGATCCATGTCAACCGGGAGATAATATCTGCTACCTGTTCCGTCACCATACGTGCATCCATTCCCTGATTAAGATCAATCCGATACCCGCTCCCGATCAGGCTCTTAAGCTGGCTTATCCCATAATTGCATGAAAGAATATTGTTATCCATCAACACCAGTTTGTCTGTGTCATGTCTGACAAGTTCCTGCCACTTCCGGTATTGTCTGATATTTCCTTCCTTCTGCGGGACAACACACCACCGACAGTTATTCGGACATCCCCTTGTCAAATATCCAATAGCAAAATCACATTCTGGATAAATAGAGTAATCCGGAAACATATTGTCAATCTCATCTGGAAGTGTCCTGTTCATTTGTATATCACGATAGCCTGTCCCTCCACGTATAGCATTCTCTGGAAGATACGGATCGACAGGCGTAAAATCAAATACCTTACTGCTGTACACCCGGTCATACTTGATCAAAGGATTCCACCATTCCACGCTATCCCCCTGTGCCTTATGCCAGGCAGATATTTTCATCAGGGCATAATTGGGAAAACGCTTATTTTTCAGATACTCTCTTTCTGCGTCATGTAATCCTATGCGCAACCACCATTCACCTCCACTAAAGTTCAAAATCAATCATTATAAAACATTTCCAAATGCCTCATATCCTCACACGGTATTCTCTTTCCAAGAAAGAATAGCGCTCCTATCTCCGTAACTGTTTTATCCTTCAGATAATTTTTCAAATCAACAGGAAATGCCGCCTGAGTAACTAAATGCTCTCCATGTTCATTCGCCCACAGCAGTGTGATCGGATATCTTGCATCTGCTTCTTCGCCATTCTTGACATCTACTTCATTTATTGCTTTCAAATTCCTCTACCTCCACTAAAGTTCAATTCTGTCTTTCAGTTTAATTTCTCTGTCTTTCAATGCGGATTCAGCTTCTTCTCTGCCGGTTGTGCGGAATCCATGTCCCTGCCAGCACTGGATCAAAAATCCTGCTGCCCGCTGGTACCTACTCGCGTGTCCGGAAAAATATGAAAAAAATTGTTGTTCGTATATTTCCCTTGAATATGGTGTCGTCATAACAAGTCTTGCAAGACGCTCAGAATCATGCTGTATGCAGTAAAAAAGATTTGTTACGTCTGAATCAAGATCATTTATTGTTTCAATATCTGATGACGGTTTGTTGAAGAGCAGCGCGCCGCTACCGAAGAACGGCTCCACATAGCTGTGATGCGGCGGCACTAGATCTGCAAGCCGTAGAGCTATATTCCATTTACTTCCAGGATACTTCAGGACCTTAACACTCATCTACGGCCTCCTCACACCACTTGTATTCGCCAATACATTCAAAATTTTCCCCACCGTTTAAACTGCACCCAGCGCAATCCTTTTCCTCACCATCATCCGCCATTCTCTTTAACCGGTTCCGCTCCGCAACTGTCATATAGACCAGTCTACCGTCGTCCCCAACTACTTTCGGCGCCCTAATCCGTTCCATTCGCGACTGTGTCTCCAACTTTTGTATATCTGCATATGTAACACCGCACCTGACAACTTCATTGTTAAATGATTCAAGACTTTCCCGCTTCCTTTTGCGTCCCACCGCGTCCTCCTTCCTGTTGCGCTAAAATTTTCGTCTTTGTTCAATCCCCACCTCCGCTAAAGTTCATATGTTTAATCCTATTTTCTGTCCCCTGAAACAGATTCAGCTGCCCATCACACTGCGTCTTTTTCTGTTTCCGCAGCTGGTATCCTTTCTCGTTTTCCCCAAAAGCATCTATTGGATTGAGTGCAAAGTTGTGACAGCGATTTGGTGATTTTGCTGCTGCATCACTCATAGTCCTCTTCTGCTCCCCGCAATAGTTTGTATCCCCGCATACCATATAACAGCAATACCTGCAGTACTGTTTCACGCCCTGCCTCCTTATTCAAATTTCATCTGTCCTGTCTGCTCCTGTACCACTCTCAGGTTCGGCGTCCTTTCCACAACGCACAGCTCCGGCAGATTCGCCCTCACAAGTGCCGCAGGGACAGGCGGGCAAACTGCATTACCGCATCTTTTCACCTGTTCTGATCTTGGGTAAGCCCTTCCGATGTAATCATGGTCGATTATGTAATCTCCCGGAAATCCCTGGCATCCATACAGTTCCTCTGGCTCCAGCATCCTTAAGCCTATATCAACTATCTGATAATCAACACCCTTTATGGTAACTAACCCGAACCTGTCATGTGTTGAAACAGTATCTAACGGCTCCTTAATGTCCTGGCCGGTGCCCTGCCCGTAATATTTGATCAGGAACGCCCTGACTTCTCCAAAATGCCCATCCCCTGCAGTAATAGTCGGTATCGGCTCCCTGATATCACGGCCATCACAATGGTTATTCATCTGGATCAGTATTGCAGTACATATACTGTTATGGTCATGTGATGTTACTGTTGGCAAAGGCTTATCCAGTTTTTCCCCGGCTCCTTTGTATCCACCGTCGTAGTATTTATGCAGGAATGATGTCACCAGTCCATACCGGTTTGATCCATCCACCGTCATGATCGGATCTGTCAGCTGCTGCCCTCTCACTTCTCTCCCAGAAGTTTCTGAATGGTACTGGATAAGTGTAGGACTGACCAGGCAGTGCTCATTCTTGCTTACTATCGTAGTAAGCGGCTCCCTTACATCCCTGCTCCGGTCCACCGTAAATCCGTTCTGGCCGATCTGGACAATGTAAGGCTCCACCACTGCATACCCGTTTTTGCTTGTAACAACCCTCAAAGGTTCATCCATACTGTTACAGTAGTCAGATTTTGCCCCTGTATGGCTGCCCTGGATCAGAAACGGTGCTGCATTATCCAGCACAAACTTTTTCAGCCCTCTGGCAATACGCTCCATAGTCTTAGCTGCCAGCGGCCTGACCGCCCGGACGCCATACTTTTTTTTGATCTCTTCCGCCGTATCAAAAATAGACGGGCACGGAAGGGAAAAGTCTATTTGTGTATATGCCCCGGCATACGGTTTTTTAGTGCCTGCTGCCACCTCCGGGCTGTATGCCGGTGCATGTGTCGGCTCTGGCCAGACAACAGGCCTGCCGTCACACCGTGCAACCATAAAAAACCGTTTCCGCATGGTAGGGGCTCCATAGTCCGCTGCGATCAGCTCCCTGCTCTCCACTGTATAGCCCAAATCCGTCAGCTGTCTTATAAACTTTTTGTATGTAGTGCCCTGCTTTGCCTTAATAGGGCGGTGGCTCCTGTTAAGAGGTCCCCAAGTCTTAAACTCTTCCACGTTCTCAAGCATGATCACCCTCGGCCTTACTTTTCCTGCCCAGCGAAGCGCCACCCATGCAAGCCCACGGATATTCTTATCCTTCGGCTTTCCGCCTTTTGCCTTGGAAAAATGCTTGCAGTCCGGGGAAAACCACGCAAGCGCCACCGGATGCCCATTGCATATTTTTACCGGATCCACATCCCATACGCTCTCACAATAGTGCTTTGTATACGGATGGTTTGTCCTATGCATCCTGATTGCTTCCGGATCGTGGTTGATCGCTATGTCCACGCTGTATCCTGTTGCCATCTCTATTCCGGTACTGGCTCCGCCTCCGCCAGCAAAGTTGTCAACTATCAGCTCACCGTTTATCATCAGCACGGCCCTCCTTCCGCCCCGTGAAATGCTCCTGCGGGATACATCCAGTGTCCCTTTACATATACATCATCAACAGTAAACTCCCCTGTGACAAGGCTCCTTATTGCCTGGAAATCACCATGATATACGCATGATTCAGCTCCTTTTATGAATGTTTCCAGATCATATTTGTTATCCAATGTAAATCCCAGTATCCGTTCATCCTGTTTTAGTAACTCAAATTCTTCCGGATACAGCTCTTTAAACCCTGCAAATAATTTCGGTGTGGAAAAGATACAGGCCGCGCACGAACAACGGTTCCAGCCTGCCCGGTAGCAGGGATGCGGATTTACTTTATGGCGCTTCAGGACTTCCCATACATCCCTTTCAGAATAATCGATAACCGGCCTCCACTGGTGTACTATCCTGTGGGCTTTCTTCTCCGCATTCG
>Ga0224740_10175_pt1 | contig 17108 bp, 21 predicted proteins | sample LIM_E_Water_Bulk_FD_161634 | JGI IMG/M metagenome (GOLD analysis project Ga0224740, IMG submission 161634) | Enriched cells from gastrointestinal tract of the lab mouse from Pacific Northwest National Laboratory (PNNL), Richland, Washington... | ecosystem: Host-associated > Mammals > Digestive...
AGTCACTCCTTACCGTGGATACGGCGTGCGCTCTTTGGTCAGGCCCAGAAGGTAATCCACACTGGTGTGATACAGTTCCGCCAATCGAATCAGAATTTCCGGTGACATCGAATTTGCGCCAGTCTCATAGGCGGAATACGTGCGTCGGTTTACCCCCAGGTAATCTGCGACATACTGCTGTGTCCAGTCGTGGTCCTCTCTTAGATTGCGTATATTATAATAAATCACGAGATTCACCCCGGATTTATTATATATGCCAGTATTTATGCCATTGACTTTTGGCATAAATACTGGCATAATATTTTTGAGGTGATAAGAATGAAAGAAAGTGAATTAGAGAATAAACATTCTTGTTATATAAAATGTTTTTGTGATAAAATTCATAAATTTCGCATACTAAAAAATCTGTCTTTGCATGAGCTGGCAGAGCGTAGCGGTTTGCCGTTGAAGATGCTGGAAGCGCTGGAGCGGGGTGTTATTCCGGAAGAAATGTTGATAAGTGATGCTTACTATTTGGCAGAAGTATTTCAATGTGAAATGAAAGAATTGTTCCAATAAGGGCCGCCCCGAAGGGCGGCCCTTACTTGTTTCCTCTCAACCAGTATCAATCAGCACATCTTCGCGCCGGCGGGAATCTTGTCGTCCAGCATCAGCAGATTCAACCGCTCCTCGCCCTGCTCGGTGTGGACGGCGGAAATCAGCATCCCGTTGGACTCCAGCCCCATCATCTTCCGGGGCGGCAGATTGACAATCGCCATCAGCGTCTTGCCCACCAGCTCCTCAGGCTTGTAGTACATGGCGATACCGGACAAAATCTGCCGGTCTGCGCCGGTGCCGTCGTCCAGGGTGAACTTCAGCAGCTTGGCGGATTTCTTCACGTTCTCACAGGCCTTGACCTTGACCGCACGGAAATCCGACTTGCAGAAGGTATCGAAATCCACCTTCTCCTCCGTCTGCGGCTCCACCTCCAGGGCGGGGAGCGCGGCTTTTCTGGCCTGGGCCGCGGCTTCCTCCAGCTCCGCCAGAGCCTTGTCCATATCAATGCGGGGGAACAGGTTCTCCCCGCGGACCACAGACACGGTTTTCGGCAGGACCGCCCACTGTCCGGCGCTCTCCCAGGTGCAGCTGGCCCCGTCCGCGCTTGCACCGATCTGGCGCAGGATTTCCGCAGAGGAGGTGGGGATGAACGGCGTGAGCAGAATCGCGCAGACCCGTAAGGTCTCCAGCAGATTGTACATCACGCAGGCCAGCCGGGGACCGTTGGCCTCCATGTCCTTTGCCAGCACCCAGGGGGTGTTTTCGTCAATATACTTGTTGGCCCGGCCAATCACCTTGAAAATCTCCGCCAAGGCGTTGTGGATGGCGAACTTTTCCATCTGCGCCTCGTAGCGGTCCCGCAGGCCCTTGACCATCGCAACCAGCTCGTCGTCCATCTCCCCTTGGAAGCGCTGCTCGGCGGGGAGCTGCCCGTCAAAATATTTGCCCACCATGGACACGGTGCGGCTGAGAAGATTCCCCAAATCATTCGCCAAGTCTACATTGATTGTCTGAATCAGCAGCTCATTGGAGAAATTGCCGTCAGAGCCGAAGGGGAAGGTCCGCAGCAGGAAGAACCGCAGCGCGTCTACCCCGAATTTCTCCGCCAGCAGGTAGGGGTCCACTACGTTGCCCTTGGATTTGGACATCTTGCCGCCGTCCAGCATCAGCCAGCCGTGGCCAAAGACTTTCTTGGGCAGAGGCTCACCCAGGCTCATGAGGATGGCGGGCCAGATGATGGAGTGAAACCGGACAATTTCCTTGCCCACGATGTTCACGCCGGGCCACCAGCCCTTGTCGTAGTCGTTGTACTTGTCGTTGCCGTAGCCCAGGGCGGTGATATAGTTTGCCAGCGCGTCAATCCACACGTAGACCACATGCTTGGGGTCGAAGTCCACCGGGATGCCCCAGGTGAAGCTGGTCCGGGAGACGCACAGGTCCTCCAGGCCGGGCTTGATGAAGTTGTTGACCATCTCGTGGACGCGGGAGCGCGGCTCCAGAAAATCCGTGTTTTCCAGCAAATCCTGGATTTTGTCCGCGTACTTGGACAGACGGAAGAAATACGCCTCCTCCTCCGCGTCCTGGACCTCCCGGCCGCAGTCGGGGCACTTGCCGTCCTTGAGCTGGGTCTCGGTCCAGAAGCTTTCGCAGGGCTTGCAGTATTTTCCGACGTATTTGCCCTTGTAGATGTCGCCGTTGTCGTACATCTTCCGGAAAATCAACTGAATGGATTTTACGTGGTAGCTGTCCGTGGTGCGGATGAAGCGGTCGTTGGAAATGTTCATCAGCTTCCACAGGTCCAGCACGCCGCCGGGGGCGGAGACGATGCCGTCCACGAACTCCTGGGGCGTTTTGCCCGCCTCACGGGCCTTGTCCTCGATTTTCTGGCCGTGCTCGTCGGTGCCGGTGAGAAACAGCACGTCACAGCCCTGGAGGCGCTTATAACGGGCCAGGGCGTCGGTGGCGACGGTGCAGTAGGTGTGGCCGATGTGGAGCTTATCGCTGGGGTAATAGATGGGTGTTGTGATAAAATACTTTTCCATAAAAATACTCCCTGTTATTTTTCTGCATCGAATGAAATATTTTGATTCTGGTTTTCTTGGTTATTTTCCGGCTCGTCCAGCGCCCCGGAGGGCATTCGCGGAGCCAGACAGTTTTGGGTCAAGGCGGCGCTCTGGGCCAGCAGATAGAAAATCAGCGCGGCAATCGCCATGATCTGGAAGGATTCGGGCCGGTCCGCCAGTGAGAGAAGCTGCAAATAGACCGCGCACCCGCTGAAAAACAGCGTGATGCGGGGGGGCGGGCTTACGGTAGCAGCAGCTTGACACCGCATAGAGCGACACCAGTGTGGTCACCCAGCCCAGCAGGGACCAGGCGTACCGCAGCAGAAGCGGGTCGCTGGAGTGGGCGACATAGTAGTCGATAAGCATCAGCAGGGCCAGATAACCGGGAGGCAGACTGCCAATGAGCCAGCCGGAGGCGTTCAGGCCCCGGTAGTTGGACCGGCCAAAGATTAGGACGGAAGCGCCGGCGGCCAGGCACAGTCCCCCGCACAGCACGGCGATAGCGGGGAAGGGGACGGGGGGCTGGTCGGGGACCCACTGGGCCTGAAGCTCCTGGTAATCCAAAAAGGTGTTCATCAGGCCCAGGCCGCCCGCCGCCAGCAGCAGAAGCCCGGAGACGGACATGGCGGTGATATAGAGGGAGTTTGGGCAGTAGAAGGGGTTTGGCAGGGCGTCCGGTTCCGGGAGGGGGACGGAGCGGGAGAGAACCAGGAGCACCAGAGCCAGCAGGGCGCTCAGGAGGAGCAGGCCCAGGGTGGCGGGGTGGTCAGATTGGATGATGCCGGACTGGGGGTCCACAGCGGTGGAGAGCTGCCAGGTCCGCAGGGCGAAGCCGGCCAGTCCGCCGAGGACGGCCAGGGCTGGGAGAACGAGCGCTTTTTTCATGGAGAAGGCCTCCTAATTGGGGAAATAAAAACATACTTGACTATCATATAATAATTTTTGGAAAAATACAAGTGCGGCGGGAAAAAATCTGTGATTTACAGCGGAATGTTTGAGGTGCGTTGGACGTGCTGCTTCCGCCTTTCCCCCTCATCCGTCTGGCCTCCGGCGGCGCCTCCCTACCCCCTCTGGCCTGCGGCCGACTCCCCCTGACAGGGGGAGTCGGCCTTCCCCCGCCAGGGGGGAAGGCTTATCGGTGCGCCTACCGAGACTACTGTGCAGTCAAGCAAGTGCCAGTGTCCGCGCCTTCCCCCCAGTGGGGGAAGGTGGCACGCGAAGCGTGACGGATGAGGGTGAGGGTGTAGGGCTGCTTAGCAGGATCGAAAATAAAATCCCTCCTGGTGGGAGGGATTTTATGATTCTGGGGCGGTGTATTCGAGAAGGTCCTCGATTTTGCAGTCGAGTACATAGCAGATTTTCGCAAATAGATTTAAATCTACCATTTCAATTTGCTCTGCTTTGTAGTATCGGTCGATAATGGCATATTTTGCGCCTGTCAAGGTTGCAAGCCGGTTTCGTGTAATCCCCCTGGAATCTAAAACTTCTGCCAGTTTGACCCGAATATTCCCATATTCTTCGGTATGATAGGTAATGATACCCTTCAATTCGCCCATGCGCTCACCTCACTTGCATCTATTCTACCATTGGAGATGCCTATTGACATTTCTCCGATTTAGATATATGCTGATATCAGATAATAATACAAGAGGTGTACCATATGAAAGATGAATCCTACCCCATACACTACATCCTCAACGACAAACGCTCCATCTTCTACGAAATCGACCCGGATTTGCAAACCGGCGTCCTCCAAATGGCCAGCCGTGAGCTTCCCCCAGACTCCTCCTATACGGAATTGTTCCGTATCCTCTGCCAGGAAGCCAGCCAAAAAGATTGCTCAACCTCCGCCCTGCTCTTTCGCGCGATGCTGGATTATCTCCTGGACCTCTATCAACAGAACAAAACAGACCAAAAATGAGACTGCCCAGCAAAGGCCGTCTCATTTTTTCACCCTCATCCTCCACATATAAAATACCTATTAAAATCCCCCCATAAAATTTGACAGCCGCCGGAAAAAATGCTATGATGCTATCTGTATTCTTTTACCCAAAAGAAAATTTTGACAAATTAGGGGGAATCTCTGTGCCATCAGACGACCGATTATGGTGGGTCTTGACCGCCTGCCTGGTCCTGAGCTTACTGCTCAATCTGTTCCTGCTGTTCCGCCGTCAAATCCTGGCCCTGCTCCACCAAAACGGGGGAGAGGTCTCGGAAAACGAGATACTAGCCATGGTGGAGGAGGGAGAAGAATCCGGCTCCATCGAGGCCATCGAAAAGGAAATGATCGAAAACGTCTTTGAGTTCAACAACTCCTGCGCCGAGGATTTGATGATCCACCGCACGGATATGGTATCTCTGGGCGTGGAGGACAGCGACGAGACCATTTTACAGGCAATCCGGGAATCCGGCTTGTCCCGGTTCCCAGTGTACGGGGAGGATACCGACGATATCCTGGGCATCCTGTCTACCCGCGAATATTTCCTGAACGCCCGCGCCAAAAAGCCCCTGCCCCTGCGGGAGCTTCTGCGCCCAGCCTATTTTGTTCCGGAATCCGTCCGGGCGGACCTGCTGTTCCGGGATATGCAGAGCAAAAAAATACATATGGCCGTGGTGGTGGACGAGTACGGCGGCACCAGCGGCCTGATTACCCTGGAGGACCTTTTGGAGGAGCTGGTGGGTAAAATCTACGACGAGTTCGACCCCCCGGAGGAGCAGGACATTATCCCCATCAACGACAAGCTGTGGCGGGTGTCCGGCTCCGCCGACCTGGAGGACCTGGCCAAGGCCATGGAAATCGAACTGCCCTGGGATGAGCTGGAAGAATTGGACTGCGATACTGTGGGCGGCCTGGTGTTCGCCCAGCTCTCGGTGATCCCCGACGACGGCAGCCGCCCTGTGGTGGAGTCCATGGGGTTACGCATCCGGGTGGAGGACCTGTCCGACCGGCGGGTGAACTGGGCGCTGATAGAAAAGCTGGAGCCGGAGCCGGACGAGGCCAGGCAAGAGGACGAGTGAGGCCCGGTGCGGCGTTATGAATGGAAGCAGGGGGTAAGTTAAATGGAATATTTCATCCCCACCCAGGCCAGCGTGACGGAATTTACAGAGAAACGCTCCCGGTTCATCGGCCATGTATGGCGGGTGGACAGCGAGGAGGAGGCGCGGGCCTGGATCGAGCGCACGAAAAAAGAGCACTACGACGCCCGGCACAACTGCTGGTGCTACCGCATCAAGGACGGACCGGTGCGCTACTCCGACGACGGAGAGCCCCAGGGCACCGCGGGCCAGCCTATGCTGAATGTGTTTGAGCGGGAGGCGGTGGAAAACGTGTGCTGTGTGGTCACGCGGTATTTCGGCGGCGTGCTGCTGGGGGCCGGCGGGCTGGTCCGGGCCTACACCCAGAGCGCCAAAAACGCCCTGGACGCGGCGGGGATTTCCGTGGTGCGCCGGTGGGTGGAGGCCCTGCTGTCCTGCCCCTACAGCTGGCACGACCGTGTGCGGCAGGAGGTGGAACGGCTGGGCGGGACCATCGCCGGAACGGATTACGGTGCAGATGTGTGCTTCACCGCCCTGCTGCCGGAGCAGTCGGCCCAGGAGATTTTGGCCTCTATTTACGATTTGAGCGCCGGGCAGATCGAGGGCCTTGTGTCCGGCGAGCGGTTCCAGGACGTGCCCTGGCGGCAGAGCGTTTTGTGAGAACGGCGAATACTTTGTTCCTTGATTAATGGAAAACCCGTTGAAAAGCAGATGCTTCTCAACGGGTTTTTGGTTTGTGGCTTTGAGGGTGACAAGAAATCAGCCCTTATTCTGGCGCATCTTCATAAAGTACAGGAAGCCCAGCATCAGCACAATACCCACCGGAAGCGCGATCAGAGGCGTGCGCACAAAACCGGCGACGATATAGGTGACGAAGGACACCGCCGCCACTGAAATCGCGTAGGGGAGCTGCGTAGACACATGGTTCACGTGGTCGCACTGCGCGCCCGCAGAGGCCATGATGGTCGTATCAGAGATGGGGGAGCAGTGGTCGCCGCACACAGCGCCGGCCATGCAGGCGGAGATGCAGATAATGCCCAGGGGGTCGTCCATGGGGAAAATCGCCATGGTAATGGGAATCAGCACGCCGAAGGTGCCCCAGGAGGTGCCGGTGGCGAAAGCCAGCAGACAGCCGATCACAAAGACGATAGCGGGCAGGAACATATCGAAGCTGCCGGCGCTGCTGCGCACCAGGTCACGCACAAAATATTTCGCGCCCAGGGAGTCGGTCATAGCCTTCAGGGACCAGGCGAAGGTCAGGATCATGATGGCGGGCACCATAGCCTTAAAGCCCTCCGGGATACAGCCCATCATGTCCCGGAAGGACAGCACCCGGCGCACCGCGTAGAATGCCAGCGTGAAAATCAGCCCGAACGCGGAACCCAGCATCAGGCCCACCGACGCGTCGGAGCCGGAGAATGCGTCCACAAAGCTGGCGCCGGAGAAGAAGCCGCCGGAGTAGATCATGCCGATTACACAGCAGATCACCAGTACGATAATGGGGGCCACCAGGTCGATCACACCGCCGCCGTCCGAGGGGGCGTCGTCCTCCGCACCGGCGTAGGGGTTTTTGCCGGAGAACAGGTCGCCCTTAGTCTCGGCGTTGTGCTCGTACATGGCCATGGGGCCGTAGTCCATCTTCAGGACCACCAGACCGAGCATCATAACAATGGTCAGCAGGGCGTAGAAGTTGTAGGGAATGGCCCGGATGAACAGCGCCAGGCCGCTGCCGTCCTCCACGAAGCCGGACACAGCCGCCGCCCAGGAGCTGATGGGGGCAATGATGCAGATAGGCGCGGCGGTGGAGTCGATGAGATAGGCCAGCTTGGTCCGGGAGATGTTCTGCTTGTCGGTGATGGGCCGCATGACGCTGCCTACGGTGAGGCAGTTGAAATAGTCGTCAATGAAAATCAGCACGCCCAGCAGAACGCAGGCCAGCTGAGCGCCGGCACGGCTCTTGATGTTGTCTGCCGCCCACCGGCCGAAGGCCGCGGAGCCGCCGGCCTTGTTCATCAGGCAGACCATGGTGCCCAAAATCACCAGGAAAATCAGAATACCCACGTTGTAGCCGTCGGACAGCACACTGACGATGCCGTCCTGGAACACGTGCAGGACCGTTCCCTCAAAGGAGAAGTTGGAGTAGAGCAGGCCGCCTACCACAATGCCGATGAACAAAGAGGAATAGACCTCCTTGGTCAGCAGAGCCAGGCCGATGGCGATCACCGGGGGGAGCAGGGACAGGGGCGTGTTGAAAAAGCCGCTGGAGGACGTGATATAGCCCGCGTACTCACTTTCAGCACAGGTCTCACAGGGGACGGCCTCCCCCTCGTCGGACAGCACCACGCCCATGGTCGCACAATCGGGGCACTCGATATACTTGGTGCCGTTGAATTCCGTGGGGTCCTCCCCGGCGGCAAAGGCGGTGGTGACCAGGCTGAACAGGAGCAGGAGTATGGCCGCTCCTTGTATCAGCCGGCGGTTGGTTTTTCTCATAAATTTTCCCTCCAAATTTTTCTGCGCAAAAATAAAAAAGCATGGCACGCGAAGCGCAGCCATGACAAAACCGGACGCTCCTGCCGGACGCGCCGGAAGGACCGTCTGGATAGCGCTCCACAAGTGATTGTGACAGTCCGCGGGATATTTTCCGCACGGCCCAGGCACGGACGGGCAGGCACCCGACCAAACCTTCGGCGGCACTTCCTCTCGGAGGACCCAAGCTGCCTGGCTGGGGGTCCCCGTACGCATAAGCGCCGCGCCTCTATCCATCCCTATAAAATTGCAAAAATTTTACCATGTGTGACGAATCCTGTCAAGCTTTTTTTGAAAATTCTTTGGTTTGTTTTTGTTTTGATTTATGAATGCGGATGAGGAGGAGGGGGAGGGAGGGCTGCTCCCAGCACATTTACAATTTCTTTCAAAACCACTTGACAAATTCAATCAAAGGGTTTACAATAATCAAGTAGCCTAATGAGGGCATGACAGCAGCTGCCAAAATTACAAAAAAGAGGTGAGCGGAAATGGTGCGGCTTATTTTTTTGTTTCAGCAGTACAAACCAAAATACAGGCGGTGCGGCCTTTCCGCGTCACAATGACGTGTGAGGAGCCGCCGGTCAGACCGGCGCGGGGTGATAGAGATACATCCCCGAATATATGCCGTTTTGCCGCCGCCTGTGGTCAAAAATGACTGCAATCGGTGGTTTTTTGTGTCTATTTTAGCGCTTAGTTTTTACACAAAAAGGAGGGAACAGCCAATGACGATGAAGAAGAAATTTGAGAAAAACCCCATCTGGAGCAGCCTGCGGGAGGACCGGGACATCGACGATATGATCTTCGGATACGATACCCACTGGGAGCCGGAGGAGCGTCACACGACCAGTGACCGCTGAGGGATTTTTTTCAACAGTTTCGACAAAAAATAACAGCTGCGGCTGTGGGCTTTTACTGGAGTGTGCCCATAGCCGCAGCTTATTATTATGTAAACCTGAAAAGCGCGGTCCCGACCCGCCCCGTTTAAAATTTTCCAGCGGTTTTTCTCCACTTCCAGACTTTACGTGTGATTTATTGTATGTTATAATCCTTACTGTAAAAAGAAAACAGAAACCGTCCGGGTTCGAGAGAAGGGAAGCGTGCGGATGAACCAAATCCTCGTTTGGCTGACCAAGAGCAGCCAGCGCTACCCCAGACCCCTGCTGGACCTGCTCACCACCAGCTTCTTTATGGCCGTGGCCTTCTGGGTCAGCGATATGCTGCTGGAGCATACAGGCGCGGAAAATAACTCCGCCCTGGTCTACGTGCTGGCGGTGCTGTTCATCGCCCTGCTCACCAACAGCTTTGTGTACGGAGTGGGGGCGTCCCTGTTCGGGGCCTTCTGCATCAACTACTTTTTTATGGAGCCATACACCGAATTTTCCCTCAGCTACGCCGGCTACCCGGTGGCTATGGTCAGCATGGTTGTCATCGCCATCATCATCTGCGGCCTGACCTCCACCATCAAGAACCAGGCCCTGGAAGCCGCGCGCCGGGAACAGAACACCAAGGAGCTGTACGAGGCCAACGAGCGGCTCAACGAAGAAAAAAACGCCATCCAGCTGGAGGCCGCGCGGGAGACCATCCGGGGCAACATTTTACGGGCGGTGTCCCACGACCTGCGCACCCCCCTGACGGGGATTTCCGGCGCGGCTACGGTGCTGCTGAGCAGTGAGGAGATGCGCTCGGAAAAAAGCCTCTCCCTGCTCCAGGACATCCGGAACGACGCCAACTCCCTGATCGCCATGGTGGAAAACATCCTCTCCGTCACCCGTATACGGGACGGCACCATGACCATCAACAAGCAGCCGGAGATGCTGGAGGAGGTGGCCGGAGACGCGGCGCTGACCATCCGGCGGCGGTTCCCGGACAGCGGCGTGTCCCTGGAGCTGTCGGACGATATTCTGTACCTGGAAATGGACCCCATGCTCATCAAACAGGTCATCATCAATCTGCTGGAAAACGCCATCCGCCATTCCGGAGACCAGGAGGGTATCCTCCTAAAACTGTTCCGGCGGGAGGACTGGGCTGTGGTGGAGATCCGGGACCAGGGCCGGGGGCTGTCCCAGGAGGTGCTGGAGGCCATCCAGGCGGGCCGGCAGTTCATGCCCCAGTCCAACGACAAATCCCGCGGTATGGGCATCGGCCTGTCCGTCTGCCAGAGCATCATCCAAATCCATGAGGGTTTTTTCGAGGCGGAGAACGGCAGCCAGGGAGGCGCGGTGTTCCGCTTCGGCCTGCCTGTCAAGGAGATAGAATATGAATGAAAAACGTGTGATACTGGTCATTGAGGACGAGCGGACCATCAGCAATTTTATCTGCCGCGCCCTCCACGCCAGCGACTATAAGGCCATCGCGGCCTCCAGCGGGAAAGAAGGGCTGTCCCTGTTTTTCTCCCACCAGCCGGATTTGGTCCTGCTGGACCTGGGACTGCCCGACATGGATGGCACCCAGGTGCTTTCCCAGCTCAGCGGCCTGCCCAACGAGGCCCCGGTGATCGTCATTTCCGCGCGGGACCGGGAGTCGGAAAAGGTGAAGGCCCTGGATATGGGGGCGGACGACTATGTGGTAAAACCCTTCGGCGTACCGGAGCTGCTGGCCCGCATCCGTACCACCCTGCGCCGGGCGGACCGGCTGAAGCTGAGTATGGGGGTCCAGCGGGACTGCTATAAAGTGAAGGACCTGACGGTGGACATCACCAAGCATCAGGTTTTACTGGGAGAAGAGGAGATACATTTTACCCAGAACGAGTTCAAAATCCTGGAGCTGCTGTCCATCCACGCGGGAAAAGTCCTCACCTACGACTTCATCCTGGAGCATGTGTGGGGGCCTTACGGCGGCAGCGGCAGCAACCAGATTTTACGCGTGAATATGGCCAACATCCGCCGGAAGCTGCGGGAAAACCCCTCAGAGCCGAAATACATTCTGACAGAATTGGGGATAGGCTACCGAATGCTGGAGGATTAAGGGAAAGGAGCGACCTTTTATGAAAAAACTGTTTGCCCTGCTTGTGTGTACGCTGCTGTGTACGGCGGCGCTCTGTATGCCGGCCGCCGCCCAGGGAGAGACGGCCACTGTGGTCATCAACGGGACGCAGCTGGAGGACAGCGACGCCCCCGTGAAGCTGGTCCAGGGACGGACCATGATCCCCTTCCGGCCGGTGTTCCTGGCGCTGGGCTTCGCCGATGAGGATATCGCCTGGGACAGCGGGACCCGGACCATCAGCGCCGCGAAGGAGGACGTGACCGTCTCCTTTACCATCGACCAGAAGCAGGTGACCGTACTGCGGGACGGGGACGCGGTGACCACCCCTACGGATGTGGCTCCCTACCTGGACCCGGAGACGAACCGGACGTATATCCCCGCCCGCTACGTGGCCGAAGCCCTGGACTGCCGGGTGGGCTGGGACCGGGAGAGCCGCACGGTGATTATCGACGATGTGAACGCTCTGCTGGCCAATAATCAGGAGACCTATCATCTGATGGACCAGTACCAGGCGTGGACCCAGCGCTTCCAGAACCGTAACTGGGAGACGACAGGCAGCTTCACCGTGGACCAGAACAAGGGCGCGCTGGTTCTGACCGCTGACACGTTTACCATGGTCAACAGCGGCTCCGGCAGTGAGCTGGAGGGACATGTGCGGGTCAGCGGCTCCGGTGCGGCGGGTCTGCCCAGCGCTATGGACATCACGGTCCGGGGCGACGGGTCCACGGGGACCTATTATTTCTACTCCAAAACCCTGGCAGAGCAGACCGCGGAGCTGGGAGCCACCAATGTGTGGTATCAGATGGACTACGGCGTGGAGGAGGGCATCCCCGGCGACTCTGTCTACACGGATTTGCTGGAGTGGGTGGACGCGGACCAGACGGGCACCTATGAGGATTTGATCCGCCGGAAGCTGGAGGCCCTGCCGCTGGATAACGCGGAGATGACCTGCGCGGATTTGCTGGCCCTGTACAACCGCCTGGTGGGGGACAGCGGCTTTGAGCGCCGGGAAGAGGGCTATGTCAGCAGCTTCACCCAGGGGGGGAGGACCTACAGCCTCACCCTGAAGGGCGGTGAAAACAGCGTATCCGGCTACGCCATGCGGGCGACCTACCAGAACCAGGAGGGGGCCCAGGTGACAGTGGAATCCTCCCTGAGCGATGAGGCGATGAGCCTGTCCTTTCAGCAGGTGAATACTTACACCGGAAAAAGCCTGTCCATGGAGGCCAAGGGGACGCTGACAGCAGGAAACCGCTCCGCCCAGACAACGCCCCCGAACTCAGCGGTGATTGTGTCGCTGGACCGGCTGGCGGAGTTGTCTAAGTGATATGGAAAACCGCAGTCCCGTTTTATTGGGACTGCGGTTTTTTTCAACCAAGATGGAGCTGGGCCTTTAATGCCTCCTGAAGGACTTGAGAAAAGTTTATATTCTGTTCCAATGCGGCGGAGTTCAGCCAAGCTGGAATCGTCAGCGTTTTTCGGACAGATTTCTCAAAATGGGCCTTTGCGTATTCGGCAACATCTACCGTGACCATGTTCACAAAGGCCTCGCAGGACTCCAGCTCCAAATCCCGCAAAATATCCGTCAGAACGATCTGGTTCAGCGGGGAGGCGGCAGGAACCGGCTCGTCGTCTTGCTCCAGATGATAGAGATATCCAGCAAGACAGTCAATCGCCATAGTACATGCTTCGTCAAGTGTCTGTCCGCAGGTAGCCAGATGGTTCAGGTCGGGAAAAATGACGGAGTATCCGGCGTCCTCTTTAATGAAACAGGCTGGATAAGCAGATAACATAGAAAGCCTCCTGATTACAGAATTTCTACAATACGGAACTATTTTATTCCCGCTTGTTTTAAAATGGCGTGTTCGGTCCCCTTAGGGATATCCTTACAGTGAAATGGAATGGTTACCTTTCCAGGTCGTGTTGGATGCACATAGTGCCGGTGTGAACCTTCCTGGGACTTGAATGTCCACCCTGCGGCAAGAATTTTCCGCTCCAGCTCTTTTGCTTTTACCGGCATGGCAGATGATGTCTCCTTCAATTCGCAAAGTTGAGGTGCCCTTTGGCTTCAGCCCTCTTTCTTCTCGTCCTGCTTTTCGCGCTTTTCCCGTTTCAGCTTCCGGACCCCGACCACGGCGGCAGCGGCGATGCCAGCGGCCAAAAACAGAGCCAGGAACAGATTGTAGCTCACCCAGACCAAAAAGCCCTGACCGCCCTGGACAAGCCCCTGGAAGCTGGACTGTATGCCCGCCAGCATCTGCGCCCCCAGAGAAGCCGTATTGCCGACCTCCTGGGTGACCTTGCCCACCTCGCTGAGGTAAATACGGAAGGTGGAAAAGCCAATCAGCTCATCGTATCGGTTCAGCTCGGAGGAATAGGACTCAATTTGATATTCCACCTCCGAAAGGGCGCTCTCCAGCGCAATGATGTCCTCCATGGTCTCCGCCTTCTCCAGCAGAGCCAGCAGGCGGTCCTGCTTGGTGCGCTGGGTTTTGAGACGGGCTTCCAGGTCGTAGTACTGCGTGCCGACGTCCTCGCTGCTCTCGGTGCTGTTGGTCACGTAGCCCAGGTCCCCGGCTCCGCTGAAGAACTGGCTGAACTTCTCCGACGGTACCCGGACCACGTACTCCCCGGACCGGCTGGCGAAAGCGTCCCGGCGGCTGCCGCCGTAGACTGAGGCGCTTTCAAAGTAGCCGCCGCAGTCCCCCCACCAGCTTATTCAGAGCCTCCCGGCTCTGGTCGAACTGCTCGGTCTGGATGTGCAGCTCCGCCCGGCGGATCAGCTTGGCGTTGGGGTTTTGGTAGACGGCGCTGTCCATGCTTTCGCCGCCATAACCGAAATCGGCGTCCCCCGGCTCCTGCGGTTCCGCGTCAGGCCAGTATTCCTCGCTGGGCGTGCTGGCGGAGGGGGTTCCGCCGTAGGGGGGCGCGCCAGCGCTTCCGCTGCTGCCGCAGGCGCTGGCCAGCAATAGGAGCAGAGCAAGGCTCAGGGCAAGATACGTTTTCTTTTTCATAAAAATCCTCCTTTTTGATCCTCTGCTCTTATAGACGCAAAAAAAACGAAGGATGTTCCGTTATTTTTTGATCTCCTCCCAATATTTTTTTGCCGCCTGCTCGGTCTTGTTGTCGCCGTACTGGTAGTAGACCCGATTTTTGAGCGCGTCCGGCAGATACTGCTGCTGCACCCACCGGCGGGGGAAGTCATGGGGATATAAATATCCCTGCTCCCGCTCCTGCCCGGCGGAGTCGGCGTGGACGTTCTGCAAATGCCGGGGGATTTCCCCGCTTTTTCCGGCCCGCACGTCCGCCAGTGCCGTTTCGATGCCCATATAGGCGGTGTTGGACTTGGGGGCGGTGGCCAACAGAATGACCGCCTGCGCCAGAGGGAGCCTGGCCTCCGGCAGGCCCAGCTGCAAGGCGTTGTCCACGCAGGCCTTGACAATCAGCGCCGCCTGGGGGTAGGCCAGCCCCACGTCCTCGCTGGCGGAGCAGAGGATACGCCGGATGGCGGTGATCAGGTCCCCGGCCTCCAGCAGGCGGGCCAGGTAATGCAGGGCCGCGTCCGGGTCCGAGCCGCGCATGGACTTCATCAGGGCGGAGGCAATGTCAAAGTGGGAGTCCCCCTCCCGGTCGTAGCGCATGGCGGATTTCTGGGCGGCAGTCTCCGCGTCCGCCAGGGCGATTTCCAAAAACCCTTCCCGGCTCCGGGCGGTGCCTGCCAGAAGCTCCAGGGCGTTCATGGCCTTCCGGATGTCCCCGCCGCAGGCGGCGGCGATATGCTCCTGCACCCCCTCCTCACAGTGGATAGGCGTACCCAGCCGGCTTTCCAGGATGGACAGCCCCCGCTGGACGGCGGGCAAAGTTTCCTGGGGGGTGATCTGCTTGAACTCGAACACGGAGGCCCGTGACAGCACCGCGCCGAACACGTAGAAAAAGGGATTTTCCGTGGTGGAGGCGATGAGGGTGATTTTCCCGTTTTCCATGAATTCTAATAGGGATTGCTGCTGTTTTTTATTAAAGTACTGAATCTCGTCCAGGTAGAGAAGCACCCCCCTCCGGGGCCATCAGAGTGCCGATCTGCTCCATGATGGCCTTGATGTCGGAGATGGAGGCGGTGGTGGCGTTGAGCCGGTGGAGGGGCCGGTGGGTTTTCTGGGCGATGATGTTGGCTACGGTGGTCTTGCCCGTGCCGGAGGGGCCGTAGAAAATCAGGTTAGGCACGTCGCCCCCCTCGATGAGGCGGCGCAGCAGGCCGTCCTTGCCCAGAATATGCTGCTGGCCCACCACCTCGTCCAGGGTTTGGGGCCGGATCTCGTCCGCCAGCGGGCGATATGCCATAAAAACACTTCCTTATTTCAGATTAATTTGTAAAGGAGAGGGGAGCGGGGGTTTCACCCTCATCCGTCTGGCCTTCGGCCAGCCACCTTCCCCCGTGAGGGGGAAGGCTTATCGGTGCGACTATTGATACTACTGTGCAGTCAAGCGACTGCCAGTGTTCGAGCCTTCCCCCTAATGGGGGAAGGTGGCACGCGAAGCGTGACGGATGAGGGTGAAGCCCAAGGTTCATAGCGGCACCTCCGATAATTGACAAAGTGTTTTCTTGGTGAGCCGGTTGCAGAGCGCCACCGCCCGGCCCACGCCGATCATAGACGCCAGCGTCCCGATGCCCACACCGATGATCCGCCCGGCGGCGGCGAGACCCAGCAGACAGGTGAAGGTCACACAGCACACGTCAAACACGTTTTTGCCGAACCCCTGCTCCCAGCCGGCTTTTTGGGCGATGGCCTGGACGATGCCGTCCCCGGCGTTGGGGGACAGCCGCATATTGACCGTGAGAGATACCCCGATTCCGGTGCAGGCGATGGCCAGGACCAGCAGCACGTAGTTCAGGGGAGCGGGGCTTTTGGTGCAGTCGTAGGCAACCAGGGCGGAAAACAGGTTCAGGAAGCGGCTGAACACCAGACTGACCACCAGCTGCATCAGGGTGGCGGGCCACTCCCGGCGGGGGCGCAGGAAGAGCTGGACTACGACAAACAGGGCGTAGAGAGAAAAGGTCGCGTCGCCGAAGTTCAGGCCCCAAATCTCAGAGGTGCTGTAGGCCACGGAGACGATGGGGGAGACTCCAAGCCCGGTTTTGGTGTTCAGCGTCAGGCCCAGGGCCAGGATTATCATGCCCAGGGTGTAAAAGCCCCAGCGGTAGAAGTTCGGCTTCATTGGCGCGCGAACCCCAGATAGCGGGTGCCCTGGAAGGTCAGCTTTCCGGTGTCGCCCTCCACCAGAAGGCCGTACTCCGGGCCGGACAGGGGCAGCTCGATCCGGCTTCCGCTCTCCACCTGAAACGTGGCATAGTATCTGGTGCTGGAGTGGTGGTGTTCTCCGCCGCTGCGGGAGAAGTTGGTCCGCTTGGAGACGACTGACGCGTCTACGGTCAGGACCGGGGAGTTGTTGTTTTTATTCCACTGGCCGATGCCTTGAATCAAAATCGCCGCGAACACACCAATGAACAGAAGAAACATGACTGGGACGATAAACGACATTAAATTAAACATCCTATCAAAAGACTCCATACCCATCATAACGCATACCTCCTTTTATTTGTCCTGTTTTGCGAAGTGGTCGCACCAGGGCCGCAGCGTACATCTGGCACACTGAGGCCTGCGGGCGATGCACACCGCCCGGCCGTGCAGCACCATCCGGTGGCAGAAGTCGTTGGACTCCTCCGGCGGCAGGACTTTACGCAGCTGCGTTTCGGTTTTGGCCGGGTCCTTGGTGCCGTCGGTGAGGCCCAGCAGACCGGTGATGCGGATACAGTGGGTGTCCGCCACCACCACGCCGGGTGTGTGGTACACGTCCCCCAGAATCAGGTTGGCCGTTTTGCGCCCCACCCCCGGCAGCTCCAACAGCTCGTCCATGGTGCCAGGGACTTTTCCGCCGAATTTCTCCAGCAGCATCTGGGAGGCC
>Ga0224740_10092_pt1 | contig 17073 bp, 18 predicted proteins | sample LIM_E_Water_Bulk_FD_161634 | JGI IMG/M metagenome (GOLD analysis project Ga0224740, IMG submission 161634) | Enriched cells from gastrointestinal tract of the lab mouse from Pacific Northwest National Laboratory (PNNL), Richland, Washington... | ecosystem: Host-associated > Mammals > Digestive...
ACAGCGCATATTTAAAACAGAGGTACTACAGATACCACCCTCCTATTATAGTAGGGATTTCTTCCAATTATGATGAAGCAGTGGAAATCATTGTGAAAATCACGCAGGAATGTCTTGAAGCGACAGGAAACTGCAATCTGAAGGAGTATTTAAAATTAAAGGCGAAACAAAATAACAGGCATGGAGTATAGTATGGTTTCAATACTGCTGACAATCTTAAAAATTCTGGGCATTTCCCTGTCCGTCATACTGGGCATTTTAGTTGTGCTGCTGCTTTTGGTACTTTTTGTCCCTGTCCGCTACCGGTTTTCGGGAAGCCGCAGGGCGGAGGGTGAGGGGCCTTTTTCCTTTCAGGTTAAAGTGACCTGGCTGCTTCATCTTATTAACGTGGCATTTTCCTACCCTGACGCCCCTTATCTGAAAGTGCGGATAGCCTGCATCACCCTTTTTAGATCGGATAATACTTCCGCCAGAAAGGATGGGGGGGGACGCACCATCCCCCAAAGAAAAGCGCAGGAAAGATAAAACCGGGAAGGCCCCAAAAGAGCAGACGCAGCATGGGTCAGAAGGACTGCCGGACAAAGAAATAAAAGAACGGTCTGCCAGGAAAGAAGGCGACAGCCTTCCCAAAGCAGAAACAGAAGAAAAGAAAAGTTTTCACAGCAAAGAGGACTGTAAGCCGCAGTCGGCTGATAGATCCCCTAAAGAACCGGAATTGGAGGCAGAAGAAAAACCGGAGCCGGACTGCGGGGCGGGAGAGGAAGATGATGCGGCAAAAACAGGATTTTTTAAAAAATTGATAGAATTTACAGGGAAACTTAAGGCCGCTTTTAAAAATATCAGGTACACAATTGCAAAAATATGTGATAAGATAAAACATATTGTAAATAATATCCAGTATTACACAGAAATTATCAGGAGCGAAACCTTTGGCCGCGCCTTTAAGGTCTGTTCCGGGCAGGTATTTTCCCTGCTGAAACATATTCTTCCGGGAAAGGTGGAGGGAAGTCTCCATATAGGAACCGGAGATCCGGCAAGTACAGGACAGGTTCTGGCAGTCTATGGTATGTTATATCCGTTCATTGGCAACCATATAGACATCCAGCCGGATTTTGAACAGCAGATCATTGAGGGAGAGCTTCTAATAAAGGGCAGAATCACGGTTTGTAAAGCGCTTAAGACAGCATGGATCATTTATTTTAATAAAGATCTGCGCCGTTTGATCAAATTATTTAAAAGGGAGGCAGCTTAAATGGCAGAAAATAATTTTACAGGAGTAATTGAGTCTTTGATGAGAGGGATGAATACGGTTTTGTCCACGAAGACGGTGGTCGGGGAAGCCACTAAAATCGGCGATACCATCATTCTGCCCCTGGTAGATGTGACTTTTGGCGTGGGAGCAGGCGCCAGCGTGGGAGACAAGAAAAACGGAGGGGCAGGCGGTTTTTCCGGAAAGCTCACCCCCAGCGCAGTTCTTGTTATCAAAAACGGAAGTACCAAACTTGTCAATATCAAAAACCAGGATACGGTCACCAAGGTCCTTGACATGATTCCTGACATTGTAGACAAATTCACTGCACCCAAGGAAGATATGATGGATGACGGCGAGGCTGTGGATATTGCTTTCCCAAAGGAGGAAGATGACAGGCAATAATCTGCAGGTAAATGCATAAGATAAAGTAAGAAGCATAAGTGGGTGGGTACGCATGAAAAAACTGATAGGGTTTATTTCATTTTGGATTGCTGTAGGTATGTTGCTTATGCTTTTTCTTGCGCATCATTATCTGATTGCGCTTATTATTATTGCACTTTTACTGCTGATAGGATACAATTGCTGTTTTTGACGCACAGCATTCATCAAATGTCCGCAGGCAGGGCGTCAGGCTCATTGCCCTTAGATAAACGCAGGGCAGTATGGGCGGAGTTTTAAAATAGCAACAGCCGGTAAATTGAGGGGAGACGGCTGCGGAGGGTAGTAACATGGATTCCACAAAAAGAATACACGATAGCAGTAATCTGGACGAGCTGAATCAATTAAAGGTCTGGTTTTTCAAGGAAAACGTGCGACTCCAGACTTTAGAGAGCGAACTGAAAAATAAGGAGGACGAGCTCTTAGAAATGAAGGAGCAGTTCCAGCGGGAGACGCTTGAGACGAAAAGGCGTCTTGACAGGGAGCGGCAGCGACTTAAAAATGATGAAGAATTTTTTGAGAAAAAACTGGACATCCTTAGAAATGGTTTTGCACAGCTTGATATTGAGAGGACGAAAATCAAAAATGACAGGATCCGCCTGGAAGCGGAACGAAGCGCCCGTATCAGTTACAGCAGGCAGGAGAGAAGCACAGACATGGCGGAACTTTTGTTTCAGGGAGTCAACAGCCTGATCGCCTTAAAAAAGCGTTACCGGGAACTGCTTAAAATATTTCATCCTGACAATACAGGGGGCGACCATAACATGGTGCTGACCATCAATAAGCTCTATGACGAAATAAAAAGCGGTTATGAGATAGGAAAAAGGGCCTGATGCCGGATAAGTCTGGCAGATTTTGCAGACCGGTTTCTACCGGCTTCTTAACAAACGCTGCCCACGCTCCGCGAGCCAGCTTATTGTAAAAAAAGAACTGACCTAACCGGTCAGTTCTTAAAAACCACTTTAAGCTCTTTCAACTCTTCCAGACTTTAAGCAATTTGTACAGACATGCATTCTTTTGGAAGCTCCGTTTACTTTACACTTAACTTTTTTGATGTTTGATTTCCAGATTCTGTTAGATCTTCTATGAGAATGGCTTACGTTGTTCCCAAAATGAACGCCCTTACCACAAATATCACATTTAGCCATCGCCGCACCTCCTAACAATTCATAATAAACACAACAATTGAATAATAGCAGAATTTGGTTCAGATTGCAAGAGAAAATTAAATTATTTTTTTTGCGGTAATTAAAATTATTGTTTCTTTTTTTCCATTTTACGGTTATAATACAATATATATGTTCAGAATATAAGGAGGCAGCCTATGAAAAGTTCTTCTATGAAAGAAGCGTCTATGAATACTCATATGGGGAATATTGCTATTGACAATGAAGTGATTGCCCAGTACGCAGGCAGTGTTGCAATGGAATGTTTTGGTGTCGTGGGAATGGCGGGCATAAGCGTGAAAGACGGTTTTGTGAAACTTCTTAAGAAAGAAAGCATGACCAGGGGAATTTATGTATCTGTCAACAAAAATAAGCTGACAGTGAATTTTCACGTAATCGTGTCTTACGGTGTAAGTATCCTTGCCGTCACCGACAATCTGGTCAGCAATGTAAAGTACAAAGTAGAGGAATTCACAGGAATAGAAATTGAGAAAATAAACATCTTTGTTGAAGGTGTTAGAGTGATTGATTAAGGAGGACTTGCTGTGACTAATACAATCGACGCTAAGGTACTTGCAAAGATGTTCTTAGCTGGCGCCAAAAATTTGGAATCTAAAAAGGAATGGATCAATGATTTGAATGTTTTTCCGGTACCCGACGGCGATACCGGTACCAATATGACGCTTACGATCATGTCTGCGGCCAAGGATGTGGCTTCCATGGAAGAGCTGGATATGCGTTCTCTTTGCAAAGCGATCTCTTCCGGTTCATTAAGGGGCGCCAGAGGAAATTCCGGGGTCATTTTATCCCAGTTGTTCCGGGGATTTACCAAGTCCATCCGTGACAAGCAGGAACTGGACATCCCTGTTTTTGCTGATGCCATCGAGAAGGCGGTAGAGACAGCCTACAAGGCAGTTATGAAGCCCAAGGAGGGCACGATCCTTACGGTAGCCAAAGGAGCGGCCGTTAAGGCAAGGGCCCTTGCAGACGAAGGCTGCACAGACTTAAGCGTTTTCTTTGATGAAGTAATAAAGTATGCTGATGAAGTATTGGAGAAAACTCCCGAAATGCTTCCGGTGTTGAAGCAGGCAGGTGTTGTTGACTCTGGCGGTCAGGGACTGATGCAGGTGCTGAAAGGCGCTTATGATGCATTTCTTGGCAAGGAAGTTGATTTCAGCATCAGCGCACCCGGGGAAAAGGCAGAGACGAAAGCCAGCGCCCAGAATAGCGGCGATATGGAAATCAAATACGGTTATTGTACAGAATTCATTATCCTGCTTAGCAGGAATTTCAATATCAAACATGAAATGGATTTCAAGGCATACCTGGAATCTATCGGTGATTCCATTGTGGTAGTGACAGATGATGATGTGGTCAAGGTACACGTACATACCAACGACCCCGGACTTGCCATCCAGAAAGCGTTGAAGTACGGTGCATTATCCAATATGAAAATCGATAATATGCGTTTAGAGCATCAGGAAAAGGCGGCCGGAAAAAAGGCGCCTGCCGCAATAGCAGAACAGCCGGAAGAAAAAGAGACGCCCATGCCCCATAAGGAAGTCGGTTTTATAGCGGTTTCTGTGGGCCAGGGCATCAATGAGATATTTAAAGGCTTAGGCGCTGACTATATTATCGAGGGCGGCCAGACCATGAATCCCAGTACGGAGGATATGCTGAACGCCATTGAAAAGGTGAATGCTGATACGGTTTTCATCCTGCCTAACAATAAAAACATTATTCTGGCAGCAAACCAGGCACAGATGATGGTGGAGGACAAGAAGATCATCGTAATTCCCACTAAGACGGTTCCCCAGGGAATAACCGCGATCATCAATTATGTTCCTGACATGTCGGTGGAAGAAAATGAAGAAACCATGAAACAGGAGATCGGCAATGTGAAGACCGGCCAGGTTACTTATGCGGTCAGGGATACTGTGATTGACGATAAGGAGATCAGGCAGGGGGATTACATGGGAATCGGTGATGCAGGCATTCTTTCCGTAGGCGGACAGGTGCCGGAGGTTTCCTTTGACCTTCTTAAAGAAATGATGGATGAGGACAGGGAATTGATCAGCATCTACTATGGGGAGGATGTTTCTGGCCAGGAAGCGGAAGCTTTCCGGGCGCGCATAGAGGCAGAATACCCATCCTGTGACATTGAATTACAGTATGGCGGGCAGCCGATTTACTATTATATTATTTCTGCCGAATAGAAATACAGGTAAGGCTGGATAATTACGCACAGAACGTGAGAGAAACTTTATAAATAGCAGACGGACAAAAGGACGGTAGTTCCGTCCTTTTTGCGTAGCCCAAAAAGTAGAATCAAAAGCCAGATGTTGTAGTTATGAGGAAAACCAGATGGAATGTCCAAATGATATTATAAGTTTAAAGGGAATTGGGGAGAAGACGGCAAAACTTTTTTACCGCATGGGAATCCGTACCACAGAGGAACTGCTCTGTCATTATCCTAAAGACTATCAGGTCTTTGAAATGCCCATAAAGGCATCCCAGGCACAGGACGGTGCGCTGGTCACCATAGAGCTGTTCCTTCCGGCGGCCTTTAGCTGGAAAAAGGTGCGGAGCCTTTCTGTCGGCACAGGCGCAGGCAGCGACGGACGAAACCGGGTATCCATTACGTATTTTAACGCCTCTTACCTGAAAAAGAAGCTGACGGCTGGGAGCACATACCTGTTCCGTGGAAAAATAAAGCGGGCTGGGGAGACATACCACATGGACCAGCCTAAACTATATACTTGGGAGGAATACCGACAGCAGATGGGGCGGCTTCAGCCCTGTTATGCCCTCACCGCAGGACTTGGCAACAAAGCAGTGGCGAAAGCGGCGGCACAGGCGCTTGCCCTGTACCACGAGGAAGAATACCTGCCAGAGGAAATCCGGGAGGAATATGGCCTGATTCCCAGAGGGGAAGCTTTAAGCCGGATTCATTTTCCCGAGGACTGGGACAGCCTGCTGCAGGCCAGAAAAAGGCTGGTTTTTGACGAGTTCTTCCTGTTCCTTTTATCCATCCGGCAGATGGAGGATCACAACGAAGCTTTAAAGAGCGAACATCCCATGATAGAGACCGCCTGGCCGGGGCGGCTTATAGAGGCCCTGCCATATCCCCTGACCGGGGCACAAAAGAAAGTATGGCAGGAGATAGAAGGAGATCTGGTTAGCGGAAAATGTATGAACCGTCTGGTGCAGGGGGATGTAGGTTCCGGGAAAACCATCCTTGCCTTTCTGGCCCTTCTGCTGGCGGTCAGCAACGGCTGTCAGGGAGCTTTGATGGCACCTACGGAAATTCTGGCCTCCCAGCATTTTGAACAGCTATGCCGCATGACCAGGGAGTATCATCTTCCTTTCCGCCCGGTGCTGCTCACCGGCTCTTTGAGCGCCGGGGCCAAAAAAGAAATCTATAAGCAGATAAAAGAGGGGACGGCCAATGTGGTTATTGGAACCCATGCGCTGATACAGGAGAAAGTGGTTTACCAGAAGCTGGCGCTGGTCATCACTGACGAACAGCACCGTTTCGGTGTCAGACAGCGGGAAATGTTAGGCCAAAAGGGAGGATGCGCCCACGTTCTTGTGATGAGTGCAACGCCGATCCCCCGGACCCTTGCCATTATTCTGTATGGGGATTTGCATCTGTCCGTGCTGGATGAGCTGCCTGCCCGCAGAATCCCTATTAAGAACTGTGTGGTAGACACTTCTTACCGGAAAAAAGCTTATGAATTCATCACAAAAGAAGTGCGCGGCAAAAATCAGGCATATGTCATATGTCCCATGGTGGAAGCCCCCCAGGAGGGCATGGAAGGGCTTGAGAATGTAACCGATTATGGGGAAATGCTCAAAAGCCGGCTGCCCGAAGACATACATGTGGAAATTCTCCACGGAAAAATGAAACCGGCGGACAAAAAGAGAATTATGGACGCCTTTGCCGCAGGGGATATTCATGTGCTGGTGTCCACCACGGTCATAGAAGTGGGAATCAATGTGCCCGGCGCCACCGTTATGATGATTGAAAATGCCGAACGGTTCGGCCTTGCCCAGCTTCACCAGCTTAGGGGGAGGATCGGGAGAGGGGATAAGCAGTCTTATTGTATTTTTGTAAACGGCTCCGACAGTGAAAAATCCATGGACAGGTTAAAGGTGCTGAACCGGTCTAACGACGGCTTTTATATTGCGGAGGAAGATTTGAAATCCAGAGGTCCGGGAGATTTGTTTGGTATCCGCCAGAGTGGAGCGCTGGAATTTAAAATTGCGGATATTTATCAGGATGCAGATATTTTAAAGAAAGTAAGCGTGACTGTGGACAATATCCTTAAGGAAGACAGGGATTTAGAAAGGGAAAAGTATGCGTCCCTGAAACGGTATGTAATGGAAAATGCCGGAAAATTTGTTGACTTTAGGTCAATCTGACAGTAAGATATATTTGCGTGTTTTTTGAAAGGAAGGATTAAAATTGAGTAAAAAAGTTGCAGTAGTTACAGATTCAAACAGCGGCATTACACAAAATGAGGCAAAGGAGCTTGGGATAAAAGTGCTTCCCATGCCTTTTATGATCAATGAAGAAACATTTTTTGAGGATATCACCCTGACACAGGAAGCCTTTTACGAAAGGCTTGAGGGCGGCGCCAATGTTGTCACCAGCCAGCCTTCCCCGGAGTCAGTCATGAATCTGTGGAAGGAAATCCTTGCAGAATACGATGAAATCGTATATATTCCCATGAGCAGCGGCTTATCTGGTTCCTGTCAGAGCGCTATAATGCTCTCAGAGGACTTTGACGGGAAGGTGCAGGTGGTGAACAACCAGCGTATTTCCGTGACCCAGCGGCAGTCCGCCTTGGACGCAAAACTCTTAACAAAGCGGGGAATGGATGCTGCCGCCATTAAGGACTTCCTTGAAAAAGATAAGTTCAATTCCAGTATTTATATCATGCTGGACACCTTATACTATCTGAAAAAGGGCGGTAGAATCACGCCGGCGGCGGCAGCAATCGGAACGATCCTGAAATTGAAGCCTGTGCTCCAGATCCAGGGGGATAAGCTGGACGCCTTTGCAAAGGCAAGAACCATAAGCCAGGGGAAATCCATCATGATCAATGCCATCCGAAACGATATGGAAAATCGTTTTGGAGGCGCAGATGCGGATAATATCTGGCTGGAAGTGGCCTATACCAAAAATCTGGATGCGGCTAAGCAGTTTGCGGAGGAACTTTTAAAGGAATTCCCGGGATTTGATATTGTGATCAATCCTCTGTCCTTAAGCGTTGCCTGTCATATCGGGCCGGGCTCGCTGGCAGTTGCCTGCTGTAAAAAAATAAAATAGTATCAACTTTAAATAAGAAAGAGGTTTGCAGTAATGGCAAAAGGGGCAGTTTATGACGCTTCCAGCATAACCGTACTGGAAGGATTAGAAGCGGTAAGAAGAAGACCGGGGATGTACATCGGCAGCGTCTCCACCAAGGGTCTGAATCATCTGATATATGAAATCGTGGATAATGCGGTGGACGAACATCTGGCAGGATACTGTGATACCATTTCCGTTACCCTTGAGGCGGACGGCTCTGCCACCATAGAGGACAATGGCCGCGGCATTCCCGTGGGTATGCATGAGAAAGGCATCAGCGCGGAACGTCTGGTCTTTACCACCCTCCATGCGGGGGGGAAGTTTGACGATTCCGCCTACAAAACCAGCGGCGGCCTTCACGGGGTCGGCTCCTCGGTGGTAAATGCCCTGTCTACATACTTGACTGTACGGGTCAAGAGCGGCGGGCTGGTTTACGAGGACAGATATGAGCGGGGGAACCCAATCGTGGAACTGGTGGATGGCCTGCTTCCTGTTGTGGGGAAAGCAAGAGGGAGCGGTACCCGGATCAATTTTTTGCCGGACGGCGAGATTTTTGACAGAACCCGTTTTAAGGAAGATGAAATCAAAAGCAGGATGCATGAGACGGCCTACCTAAATCCGGCCCTTACCATCATTTTTGAAGATAAGCGGAAAGAAACCACAGAGCATGTAGAATACCATGAACCGGACGGCATCATCGGTTTTATCAAAGACATGAATAAATCCAAAGACCCTGTCTGCGACGTGATTTATTTTAAAGGTGAAAGCGAAGGGATCTCTGTGGAAGGTGCTTTTCAATATATCAATGAATTTCATGAAAATGTCCTTGGGTTCTGCAACAACATTTACAACTCCGAGGGCGGCACCCACTTGACAGGGTTCAAAACCGCCTTTACCAACATCATCAACACCTATGCCAGAGAACTAAATATTTTAAAAGAGAAAGACGCTAACTTTACGGGTGCCGATGTAAGAAATGGAATAACGGCTGTTATTTCCATCAAACATCCCGACCCGCGGTTTGAAGGGCAGACCAAAACCAAGCTGGATAACCAGGACGCCGCCAAGGTGGTATCCAAGGTGTCCGGCGAAGAACTGGTCCGTTATTTTGACCGGAACTTAGAAACATTAAAAAATATTATAGGCTGTGCAGAGAAAGCGGCCAAAATCCGTAAGACAGAGGAAAAGGCAAAGACAAATATGCTGACAAAACAGAAATTTTCCTTTGATTCTAACGGCAAATTGGCAAATTGTGAGTCAAAAGACGCCTCTAAGTGTGAAATATTCATTGTGGAGGGGGATTCTGCAGGAGGAAGCGCTAAAACTGCAAGAAATCGTGCATTTCAGGCCATCCTTCCCATCCGCGGAAAAATACTGAACGTGGAAAAGGCAAGCATAGACAAGGTTTTAGCCAATGCGGAAATCAAAACCATGATCAATGCTTTCGGGTGCGGCTTTTCGGAAGGCTACGGAAACGATTTCGACATCACGAAGCTGCGTTATGACAAAATTATCATTATGGCTGATGCAGACGTGGACGGAGCCCATATTTCCACATTACTGCTCACCCTCTTTTACCGTTTTATGCCGGAGCTGATTTACGAAGGCCACGTGTATATCGCCATGCCGCCTTTGTATAAAGCCATGCCCTCTAAGGGAAAAGAAGAATACCTTTACGATGACAAAGCTTTAGAGCAGTACCGTAAGCGGCACAAAAGCCCTTTTACCCTGCAGCGGTATAAAGGTCTTGGGGAAATGGACGCGGACCAGCTCTGGGAAACCACCTTAAATCCCGAAACCAGAATTTTAAAGCTGGTGGAAATAGAAGACGCCCGGATGGCGTCGGAAGTGACAGAAATGCTGATGGGCACAGAGGTGCCCCCCAGAAAGGCTTTCATTTATGAACATGCTGCGGATGCGGAGCTGGATGTATAAGCGAAAAAGTATAAGCGGGACACCAAAAGCCAGCGCCCTGGATGCACCGGCGGACGTAATGTCCATGTCAGGCCTTATGGAAAGCGGCTAGCAGGACTTAGTGTCCCCTGTCATACCAGCAATCAGCGGGCAGGATGTCCGGGGAAGGCGCAACTTGGCCATGGAGGGCCAACTGCGCCGGTTGCGTTCTCCTAAAATAACTGTATGGGGACACTTAGTCCTCCTTACCGCTGGACATAGGTCCGTCGTGGACATTACGTCCACGGTGCATCCGGGGCATTGTCCTCCACAGGCTGTTGCTTTTTTACGAAAGGTTGTATTATTTATAAAAATTTCCGGCAGGAGGAAGAAATGGAAGAAAAAATCATAAAAACCGAGTACTCTGAGGTGATGCAGAAATCTTATATTGATTATGCCATGAGTGTAATTATTGCCAGAGCACTGCCGGATGCAAGGGACGGACTTAAGCCTGTCCAGCGCAGGGTTCTTTATGACATGCATGAGCTGGGGATCAGGCACGACCGGCCCTACAGAAAGAGCGCCCGTATCGTGGGGGATACCATGGGTAAATATCACCCCCATGGGGACAGTTCCATCTATGAAGCTTTAGTGGTTATGACCCAGGATTTCAAAAAGGGGCTTCCTCTGATTGACGGTCATGGAAACTTCGGGAACATAGAGGGGGACGGCGCCGCCGCCATGCGTTATACGGAGGCCCGCCTTTATAAAGTCACTCAGGAAGCCTTTCTTGCCGATTTAGATAAGGATGTGGTGGACTTTGGCCCTAATTTTGACGAGACGGAAAAGGAGCCTTTAGTCCTTCCGGTAAAATTCCCAAACCTTCTTGTAAATGGCTCCGAAGGAATTGCAGTGGGAATGGCTACCAGCATCCCGCCCCATAATTTAGGGGAAGTGGCAGAGGCAGTAAAAGCTTATATGCTCAACGAAAATATCACCACAAGGGAATTGATGAGATATATCAAAGGCCCGGATTTTCCCACCGGAGGCATCGTCATCAACAAAGACGAGCTTTTAGGGATCTATGAAACGGGGACCGGGAAAATCAAAGTCCGGGGAAAAGTGGATATCGAAAAGGGAAAGGCCGGAAAGACCAATGTTGTTATCAGCGAGATCCCTTATCCCATGGTGGGGGCCAATATTTCAAAATTTCTGCTGGATGTGGCATCTCTTTCGGAGACGAAAAAGACCCAGGACATTGTGGATATCTCCAACCAGTCCTCCAAAGAGGGCATACGGATCGTTATTGAGCTGAAAAAAGATGCGGATGTGGACAACTTCATCAATATGCTTTATAAAAAGACACGTTTAGAGGATACCTTCGGTGTCAATATGTTAGCCATTGCCGATGGCAGGCCGGAGGTCATGAGTCTTCGTCAGGTCATTAAACACAATGCAGACTTCCAGTTCCAGACAGCCGCCAGAAAGTATGCCAACCTTCTGGCAAAGGAGCGGGAACGGAAGGAAATACAGGAAGGACTGATCAAAGCCTGCAATGTGATCGATCTGGTCATTGAGATCCTGCGCGGCTCCAAAGACCGGGCTATGGCAAAGGCATGCCTGGTGGAAGGGAAGGTGGATGGCATCAAATTCCGCTCCCGGGAATCCAAAGTCATGGCCGCCCAGCTTAATTTTACGGAAAAACAGGCCAATGCCATACTGGAAATGCGCCTTTATAAATTGATTGGCTTAGAACTGGAAGCCCTCATCAACGAGCATGAGGAGACCATGGCAAATATCTACCGCTATGAGGATATTTTAGACCGCCGGGAATCCATGGTGCAGGTTATCGTAAACGAGCTGGAGGCCATACGCAAGGCATATGCACGTCCCAGAAAAACGGTAATTGAAAATGCGGCGGAAGCGGTTTATGTGGAGAAAAAGGCGGAAGAAATGGAAGTTATTTTCCTTATGGACCGGTTCGGATATGCCCGTACCATTGACGTGCCTGCCTACGAGCGGAATAAAGAGGCGGCAGAAGCGGAAAACAAATATGTGTTCTCCTGTAAAAATACCGGCAGGATATGCATTTTCACCAATACCGGCCAGCTCCACACAGTAAAAGTCATGGATATTCCTTTTGGAAAGTTCCGGGATAAGGGCGTCCCTATCGACAATATCAGTAATTTTAACGGGGAAAAGGAGACAGTGGTTTCTGCTTTCAGCCAGACGAGCCTGAATCTCTACCGCTTGATTTTCGTCACAGCCCTGGGGATGATGAAAGTAGTGGACGGGGGAGAATTTGATGTGGCCAAGCGCACCGTTGCGGCCACCAAACTGACAGAAGGGGACGAGGTGGTAAGCGCTGCCATTTTAAATGACCAGAAACAGATCGTTTTGCAGAGCAGGGAGGGATATTTCCTGAAATTTGATGTGGAAGAAATCCCTGAAAAGAAAAAAAATGCCGTGGGCGTGAGAGGGATGAAGCTGGGAGAAAAGGATCAGATAGAGCATGTGTTCTATATTGGGGGCGGTATGGATTCCATCACTACCTATAAGGAAAAACCGCTGGACCTGGGGAAGCTTAAAACTGCAAAACGGGACGGCAAAGGGACAAAGATAAGAGTATAGATCTCTAATTGGAAGAAAGGAAACAAAATGCGCGTAATAGCAGGAAGGGCAAGAAGCCTGAAATTAAAGACACCGGAAGGGCCGGGCACCAGACCCACAACGGACAGGATCAAAGAAACTTTATTTAATATCATTCAGGGAGAAATTCCCGGATGCATTTTTATTGATTTGTTTGCCGGAAGCGGCGGTATCGGCATTGAAGCCCTAAGCAGGGGAGCTTCCCATGCATACTTTGTGGAAAACGGCAAAGAAGCCATCGGATGCATTCAGGATAATCTTTCCTTTACAAAATTTGCGGATAATGCTACACTGCTGAAACAGGAGGTATTCTGTGCCCTTCCCCTTATCCATGAAAAGGAGGCGGACATTATTTTTATCGACCCGCCCTATCAGGCAGGATATGAAGAAAAAATCTTCCAGGCGCTTATATGCCAGCCATATGTGACGGAAGATACGCTGATCATCTTAGAAGCAGAAGTGGATAAAAGTATGGATTTCCTTAAAGAGATGGGATATAACGTGGTAAGGGAAAAGAAATACAAGACCAACAAACATGTGTTTGTAAAGAAAAATCTGTCAGCATAATTGCCGGAAGAAAAGAGGATGAAATGAAAACAGCAATCTACCCCGGAAGTTTTGACCCGGTCACTTACGGACATCTGGATGTGATCAAGCGTGCATCCCGGATTTTCGATGAATTAACAGTCAGCGTTTTAAATAATAAACTAAAGACTCCATTGTTTTCTGTAGAAGAACGTGTTAAGATATTACAGGAGGCAGTCAGGGATATTCCCAATGTAAAAGTGGAATCTTTCAGCGGCCTTCTGGTGGATTACGCCAGGTCCCGGGATGTCCATGTTGTCATCAGAGGCCTGCGGGCCATCACCGACTTTGAATACGAACTGCAGAACGCACAGACCAATGCGAAGCTTTCAGACGGCGGCCTGGACACTGTTTTCCTTACCACCAGTCTGGAATATGCTTACCTTAGTTCCTCCAGCGTGAAGGAAATCGCAAGCTTTAACGGGGATATTTCCATGTGCGTGCCAGATTTCGTGGCAAAGCTGGTATACAGAAAGTATGGTTTTGAAAAAATGTAAGCGGGGGAAAGTGCATGAGCAGCAGAATCGAACAGTTAATTGATGAGATTGAAGAATACATTGACGGTTGTAAATATCAGCCCCTTTCAAACAGCAAAATTATTGTAAATAAAGAGGAAATCGACGAACTTCTGCGGGAACTGCGCATGAAGACGCCGGATGAAATCAAAAGATACCAGAAGATCATCAGCAATAAAGAGGCTATTTTAAATGACGCCCGGGCCAAGGCAGAGGCGCTTATTAACGATGCAACCCTTCATACCAATGAACTGATCAATGAACACGAGATTATGCAGCAGGCTTATGCCCAGGCCAACGAAGTAGTGAAGATGGCCACCCAGCAGGCACAGGAAATCTTAGACAATGCAACCATTGAGGCCAACAATGTGCGTATGGCCGCCATGCAGTACACGGACGATATCTTGGCCAATGTGGAAAACCTTATGAACCAGACCATCCGGACCACCGCAGACCATTATGAAAGCTTTATCGGTGCATTGAACCATTATAATGATGTGGTAAATGCAAACAGGGTAGAATTAAATCCCCCTGAGCCGGATAAGTTTATCGGTGAACTTCCAGAGGATACACCGGGAGGAAATGGCGGCGCAGACAGCCTTAATCTGGATTTAATTTAACAACACGGATTCTGACCCGGTTTACCTAAGAAAAGGAAGCCGGGTTTTTTCATAAGGATGTCCGGGGCGCGCGGCATCCTTTGCAGGAAAGGAGGGCACCGCCCGGCCTGATCTGCAGAAATAACAGTCTGACAGGAGAGGTACCGATTTGAAACAGTTACTTTTTACCTTTAAAAGATTCAGCATCTTTCTGGCAGTTATCTTCTTTCTTGGGGCCGTCCTTTTTCCCATCAGGGCAAAGGCGGACCGTACGGTCGTCATCGTCATTGACCCGGGACACGGTGGTAAAAACCTGGGCGCCCAGTATGAAGGCTTAACAGAAAAGGAAATGACCCTGATCACGGCAAAAGCCATGAAGGAGGAGCTGGAAAAATATGAAGGGGTGGCCGTCTACCTTACCCATGAAGGGGATGAAAACATGAGCATCAAAGACAGGGCCCTTTTTGCAAAAGAAAGAGATGCTGATTTCCTGTTCTGTCTTCACTACAATATGTCAGAGCAGCATACCCTGTTCGGCTCCGAAGTGTGGGTTCCTGCCCAGGGGGAATATTATGCCAAAGGTTTTTCCTTTGCCCAGATACAGATGAAAGAATTTACAGATATTGGGCTGTACTCCAGAGGCATTAAGACAAGGCTCAACAACAGGGACGAAAATTACTACGGGATTTTGCGGTACTGTACCCAGGAAAGCATCCCCTGCGCACTGATTGAGCACTGCCATCTTGACCACCCTAAGGACAAGCCTTTCTACCAGCAGGGGGAAGAACAGTTAAAGGAATTCGGCTGGATGGACGCCACGGCGGCAGCAAAATATTTCGGCTTAAAGTCCTATGAGCTGGATGTGGATTACAGTGGATTTCCGGTGCCGGAGACAAAAGTTCCGGCGGATATCGTAAGACCTGACAAGACGGAACCAGACCTGTGCCGGATAGAAGTGACAAAGATCGATGAAGAAACAGGGCAGGCAACGGTCAGAATGGAGGCCCTGGACAAAGACAGCTATATCCTTTACTATAATTACAGCCTGGACGGCGGAAACACTTTCTCCATGCTGGAAGAATGGCCCAGACCGGATGCGTGGAACCAGTCTGCCAGAGAGCATACCTTTACCATATCCCTGCCTTTTGACCAGCCTGTCACCCTTGTAGCAGGGGCCTGTAACGGTTATGATGTGTGGGCACAGAGCAGCCCGGTTTCCATTGAACCTGTCCCGGATCCGGCACGGCTTAGGGAGGAAGAACGGCTTGCCCAGGAAAAGGCCCTTAGGGAAGCGCAGAAGCAGTATCAGGAAATCACCTATGAGGACCCGGCAGGGCAGGAGGAGAGCGACGGAAGATCCAATTGGATTTTCCCGGCGCTTCTGGGTGTCATTTTCCTGTGTATGATATTTGTATCATTTTTTATGGCAAGAGCCATAGCTTCGCTGTTAAAAGGTAATAAAAAACGGTGAGGGCAGTGAGGATCATCTTGTGCATCACATACTCCGTGACAGAAAGACTGGTGTTTTTGATCATGCTGTAAGTCTGGGCAATGCAGGAGAGCCCGCCAAAAGGAAGCACGCACAATACAAAGGCCGGCGCCTGGTTTCCCAGAAGGCCGATCCCCCCGGTGATTTCAAGAAGACAGCCTGCGCTTCCCACAAAAGTCCGGGAAGCCTGACTGCCCAAATGGAGGATTCTGGAAGTAAGGTCCGGGAGGATGAAAAGGAGATTGAAAAAGATCATATAGCCTCCCAGCCTTGCAATACTGGTAAGTGAATTGAAAACCGACTCGTCAAGAGCCTTTGCAAGAGAAATCGTGCGCTGACCGGAGTAGTATTTATGACCGTCCGGGTCAATAATGTTCCGGTACATGGTATAGCGGAGAAACAGCCCGTAAAGCAGGGGAAGTCCGTACATGCCCATGAGAAGACAGAGCTTTATTCCGGGAGAAATATTTCCTGAAAAAAGGGTAGGCAGCACAAAGCTTAAAAAATAGACCGGCCCTATATTGTTGCAGAAGGCCAGCAGGAAGGAAGCTTCCCCGGCGGAAATCTGTTTTTGTTCACAGAGCTGGGCAGCCACATGGGCGCCCATGGGAAAACCACACAAAAAGCCGATCACTATGCCATAAATGCAGGAAGGATTTACTTTAAAAATTCTTCCCAGTACAGGATTTAGCATTCTGACAAAGGCGCCTGTCAGGTTCATGCGGATCATGATGCCGGAAAGGACCATAAAAGGAAAAAGAGTGGGAATCATTTTCCCAAACCACAGATTCAGCCCGTTTAGGGCAAGGGAAAGGCAGTCCGCCGGAAAAAGGAGGATGACTGCTGTCAGGCCAACGGCCATAAGGGTATAAAATTTTTGTTTATGAAACTTTCGTTTATATAAATTAAGTTTCATTAGGCTCTTTTCCCCTTTTGTGTTATGATAATATTTATGAGAATTGACAGATTATTATGCGAAATGAATATAGGTTCCAGAAGCCAGGTGAAGGAACTGATCAAAAAGGGCCTTGTGCTGGCAGACGGGGAGCCGGTTAAACGGCCGGAAATGCAGGTAGATGAAAGAAAGGTGCGTGCTTCCTTTTGGCGGGCTCTCCTGCATTGCCCAGACTT
>Ga0224740_10177_pt1 | contig 17050 bp, 10 predicted proteins | sample LIM_E_Water_Bulk_FD_161634 | JGI IMG/M metagenome (GOLD analysis project Ga0224740, IMG submission 161634) | Enriched cells from gastrointestinal tract of the lab mouse from Pacific Northwest National Laboratory (PNNL), Richland, Washington... | ecosystem: Host-associated > Mammals > Digestive...
GCACAAAAATACCGCAATCTTCCGTATATTGGGGTATTGGAATTTATAGAAGAATAGTTAAAGGAGATTTTTCATGGGAAAACAGATGAAAACAGGAGGGACCGGTTTTTATATACTGATTCTTATTATTATTTTTACAGCAGTATATTTTTCGGGTGTTTTTGATGAGGTTTCAGAAAATGGATACAATATTGTCTCGTTTGAGCAGGAAGTAAAGGAAGGAAGGATTGCTTCTGTGGAGGTGCGCCCTAATGAGGAGGTGCCGACGGGCGAGATTTCTATTGTATATAAAGATAAAAGTACAATGCGTTTTTATGTATCAGATGTGACAGAGGTTGAGGAGATCATGCAGAATGATTCTTATATGGCAAGACGCTATAGTGTGGCGGATATCCAGAAGCCATCCTGGGTACTGACAACCCTTCTGCCATATGGCTTGGGGATTATTGCTATTTTCTTTTTATTCTCCTTTATGTCGGCACAATCAGCCGGAGCGAGCGGCGGTAATGCCAAGATGATGAATTTTGGGAAGAGCCGTGCACAGCGTATTGACCCGGACGAACATGCGAAGCGATTCCGCGATGTGGCTGGGCTGAAAGAAGAGAAGGAGGAGTTGGAGGAAATTGTAGACTTTCTAGCAAATCCTGGGAAATACACTGGCGTCGGGGCACGCATTCCAAAGGGAATCTTGCTGGTGGGACCTCCGGGAACAGGTAAGACGCTGCTCGGCAAAGCTGTTGCCGGGGAGGCAGGTGTTCCGTTCTTTAGCTTATCTGGTTCGGATTTTGTGGAAATGTTTGTCGGCGTTGGCGCATCCCGAGTAAGAGATTTGTTTGCCGAGGCAAAAAGAAATGCACCTTGTATTGTATTTATTGATGAGATTGACGCAGTAGCAAGAAAGCGTGGTTCTGGTCTTGGAGGCGGACATGATGAGCGCGAGCAGACCTTGAACCAGATGCTTGTGGAAATGGACGGTTTTGGGGTCAATGAGGGAATTATTGTTATGGCGGCAACAAACCGCGTAGATATTCTGGACCCGGCGATTTTGCGTCCAGGTCGTTTTGACCGCCGTGTTACTGTTGGACGTCCAGATGTGAAAGGCCGTGAAGAGATTCTGGAGGTGCATTCCAAAGGAAAACCTCTGGGAGATGATGTGGATTTGAAAAAAGTTGCCCAGACAACGGTTGGTTTTACAGGAGCAGATTTGGAGAATCTGTTGAATGAGGCGGCCATTGTCTGTGCAAAGGAAAATAGAAAGTTTATTGAGTCAGAGGATATCAGCAAGTCTTTCATTAAAGTTGGGATAGGAAAGGAAAAGAAGAGCCGAATCATCTCGGAAAAGGATAAACGTATTACAGCATACCATGAGGCAGGCCATGCAATCTTGTTTCATGTGCTTCCTGATGTAGGTCCGGTGCATATGGTATCGGTTATCCCGACGGGAACTGGAGCAGCAGGCTATACGATGCCGCTGCCAGAACGTGATGAGATGTTCCTCACAAAAGGTAAGATGCTGCAGGATATTATTGCAAGCCTTGGAGGGCGGATTGCGGAGTCTCTGATTTTTGATGATGTGACAACTGGTGCATCACAGGATATTAAGCAGGCAACATCTACCGCTAAGGATATGGTTACGAGATACGGATTTTCTGAAAATCTCGGTATGATTAATTATGCCGATGAAAATGAGGTGTTTATTGGGCGAGATTATGGTCATACTAGCCGTGGTTACAGCGAAGAGGTTGCAAAGACAATTGATTCCGAGGTAAAAAAGATTATTGATGGTGCGTATGCCAAGGCAAAGAAGATTTTGGAGGACAATATACAGGTTCTGCACGATTGTGCAAATCTGCTGATGGAAAAGGAGCGTATTGACCGTACGGAGTTTGAAGGGCTTTTTCAGCCAAAGCCTGCTGTGGAAGAGAAGAAAGATAAAGCAGAAGATATTGTGGCACAGGCAATGGCGGAAGTTGAAAGTATGGAAGATGGAATAGGAGCACAGATGGAGGCAGACAATGATCATGCTGGAGAAGGGAAGCAGTAATAAGTTTCAGCATTTTTGTTGGCAGCAACCGCATGATGGCGAGGCTTCGATGCAGGAGTTTTCTATTATATAAAGAGGGCACGATAGAAAAAAGGTAAAAGCTGTCGGGATTTTGGTATATTTGCAAACCAAATCCGGCAGCTTTTTAGATGCAGACTAAAACATGCACAAAAGTTATTTGAAATAAAATACAGATTTGTTAACATTTCATCGGGCATCACTGCTATACTAATCATCGTAAACCCCAATACATTATATAGTTTTTGCTACACCCCATAAGTAACAAAAATACCTTCTCCAAACGAGGAACTGCAACGCAGTTCCTCGTTTACTTTTATATTCTGATATTTAATAACTCATTCTAATTATGTAGAAATTGAGTGGTATAAATAAATTGTTTGTGTGCAAAAATACATATCCAGAATTTTGAAGTTATTTGATATCGGTCATTAATTCTAGTACACCGTCGAATCCTTTTTCTACTGCTATCTGTACCGGGGTTTCTCCGTTATTGTTTGGGTAGTTATAGTTAGCGCCTTTTTTTATTAGGAATCTTGCTGTGCTCTCGTCATAATTCATTAAAGCATGATGCAGTACGGTATTTCCCTCGTTATCTGCCAGGCTGATGTCGGCCCCAGCTTTTAGTAATTCCTTTATTATATCTTTGCCTGGATGGAGCATCATAGCAGTCATTCCGTTATTGTCAACATGGTTGACATCAACGCCTCTTTCTAAAAATATAGGAAGAAGTTCTAAATCTCTCTTTAACAGCATTAGAGGAGTCTTCCCATCATTCCTTGGAATATCAATATTTTTAAGTTCTCTTAGGAGCATTGCTCTCTGCTCTTGGGTTAATTGGTTGCCGTATTTTTTGTTCATAAGGACAAAATGTGCCGGGGTCTCACCATCTAAGTTTTTGATGGTATCATCTGCATTAGCGTTGATAAGGAGTTTTACCACATCTGCATGGCCAAAAGCACATGCCTCATGGAGAGGTGTTGTCCCCGCCTGCGCAGGCACGTCTTTTGGAAGGTTGACGTCTACTCCCTTCTCTATCATAACTTTAAGCATACCAGTATGTCCGTTATTTGCGGCCTTATGGACGGCGGCTTCTCCTCGGGTGTCCAATTCTTCCATCGATTCTTTAGAGAAAAGCTTTGCTGCTTCTTCAAAATAGGTGTTATCTTTTGCGTCACGCATAGGCTCTTTTGACGCTATAATATTGGCTGGAGTTCGCCCTCTCACCACTGCGGTATCCATGTCTACCCCTAGTTCTATTAGCTTTCTGACAGTTCCAATACCATAGCTTGGTTTGAGGCATTCATCCCTTAGGCAGAGCCTTTCACCGTGATAATGAATTGGAAGGGTGAAATCGCAACCAGTATCTTTGATAATTTTCAGCAAACTGGCGTTTGGGTCAGATAGCAAGGCATTGTGGAGAAGGTTTGTGACTTCGCCAAGTTCGTCGTCATCATCTGGATCTGCCTGCTGGACCAGCTTTTTGGCTAGATACAAGGCAATGCTAAGGCCGTCCATGTCATTCTCATGGACATAAGCAAAGGTATTACTTGCAATTTGGCGTAAAGGAAATAATTCTAGGGAATCATCGCTATCAGGCTTTGCCCCATGGTCTTTTAGGGCAATGTACATAGCCTCGTTATGGAAGGAAACGGTATGTTTGATTGGCGTCACTCCCTTTTGGTTTGCCACATTTATCATTTCCGGGCACTGTTCCATCAGCTTTAGGGCTGCTGTTTTATGGTTGTTTATCAGGGCCAGCATTAGAAGTGTGTTGCCATTTTCATCCACGTAATCAGTTTCAGCCCCCTTTTCCAGGAAAATTTCGATTAATGGCCAGGTATAATCTGAACTGTACTCCGTGGTTACTATACGTGCAAAGGGTGTTAGGCCATTTTCTTCTTTGTGATTGATATCACAGGTTAGCAGGCGGGCAATTTCTGCGCGCTGCTGCACGCTTCGTCCGTTGCAGCTAGGGGCAAGTGATAATCCTTCAAATCTGGGATATGCAAGAAAATGGTATGCATTCATATCTCTTTTGTCGCAGGCGGAGCTGTCAGCACCATGTTCCAGCAAAAGTTTTGTCATAGATAGATTTCCGCAAAAGCATGCCAGAAGGAATGGGGTAAGCCCATAGCCTTTATGGTCTGGTACATTAATGTCTTTCTCTGTGATGTTTCCTTTACAGAGCAGATTTTCCACTGTATCATAGAAATTGTGCCATACTAAAAGATGGAACAGGGTAAGCCCAAAACGTCCGACTGGGGAGAGAAGTTCCTCTTTGCTGCACGCTGCAATACACTCGCTGGCATCCTGTACTGTTTCTTCTGTCAAAATATTGTATCTGTATAGGCTGTTTTCATAGTTATCCTCCCACCAGGGTATAAATTTGGCTTGGTTAAATTGCTGGCTGGAAGTTACTAAAAGTTCGGTAAGTTCGTTTAGGTTCATAATTTACACCAAGCCCCAAGCGAAAATAATTATATTTTCATTTGAGGCACAAACACAAAGGGCGAAAGATGTGTGTTTGTATTTTGTCCTTTCTTCTTTTTTTCACTCCTTAAATCTTGATTCTCGCGTACGCAACGAGCCAAACGCAAGCTTGCTTGCACTTGGCGACTGCGCGCGGGTCACATACCCCGCTGCTCTGCAGCGTTGCAAGTTTGATACCCCGTTGCTTGCAGCGGGGTTGTTGATTTAAAGTACATTTGTTTCATATAAATATTTTAGCACTCTTTGGAAAATGGTACAATAAATAATCAGGGTGATTCAACAATATTAGGGAATCTGTCTTATCATTGACTTTGTTTTTGTATGGTGGTAGGATGAAATTAGTATCGTATCGGATAATAGAAGGAGAAGAATAATGCAATTGGACAATATGTTGCTGCAGGCTTGTAAAAATAATCAGAAGGGTGTAGTACAGACCTTTTTGAAACGTGGCGGCATTGATGTGAATAAACGGGATACTTCTGGCAATACCCCGTTAATTTATGCCTGCCTAAAAAGTGCCAGGGATATTGTGAGGCTGTTGTTGGATAATGGGGCGGAGGCTGATCTGGGCAATCAGAAAAACAGAATGCCAATGCATTTTGCAGCGGAGGTTGGTAATTTCCAGATTATTTCTATGTTGGTTGATGCGGGGGCGGATGTGAACTGCACAGATAATGATGGAGTGACACCTCTTATGCTGTTGGCACAAAATGGAAAAACAGATGCCGCCCTGAAGCTGCTTAAGAATCCAGATATTGATATCAGTATTAAGAATAACAGTGGACAAATGGCTATTGATTATGCAACTTCAGCTGGGCTGAGGGAATTGGTAGAGGTTCTTTCGCAGGAAGAAGGGGATCATGCTGATACTTATGGCAACACAACGCTCCATCATGCATGTTGGAATGAACAAAGTGAAGTGGTTAAGGTTTTGTTAGAAAAAGATTTATCCAGCGTGAATAAGCTCAATGATGATGGGGATTCTCCTCTGATACTTGCAGTACAAAAATCTAATCTGATGATTGTAGAATTGTTGTTGGCCGCGGGCGCTAAGCCAGATTGTGCCAATACTGATGGAGTTTTGCCATTACATATTGCAGCCGATAAAGGAGATATTTTTGTGGGAAGAGCTTTGCTGGACGCAGGTGCGGGTCTTAATCAAAAGGCTTCGGATGGACAGACCCCTCTGATACTGGCAGCCAGAAATGGCAAAAATGATTTTACAGCGATGCTTATTGAGATGGGTGCAGATGTAAATGGAGTGGATAATGATCAGCACAGTGCGTTGTATTATGCTTCAGAGGAAGGGTATACCGAGATTGTGGAGCAGTTGTTGGTAGCAGGGGCAGAGAATTAAAATATGAAGAGCAGGACATCTTGCGTTTTGGATGGCAAGTATGTGTCTGTGCATTGCCTGCATAAACCTCAAGGGGAGATAAGAGCAGCGCAGAAAGGGAGAAAGTATGAATAAATTATGTAGAAAAATGGGTGCAGTTATTTTGTCCGTTGCCCTGGCAGGAAGTCTTTTGCCGGCAAGTAGGATGCAGGTATCGGCGGCTTCAGCGACGGTAAAAAAACTTACGGTAACTGCTGCTACAAAAACATTGTATGTTGGCGGACCAGCTAAGAAAAAGACTACGAAATTAAAGGTATCTGTAAAGCCGTCTGGTGCATCAAAAAATGTAACATTCCAGTCATCAAATAAGAACGTAGTTAAAGTGACGGCAAAGGGAAAGGTTACAGCGGTAAAGGCTGGCAAAGCTGTAATTACAATTACTTCAAAGAGTAACAAGAAATTAAAAAAGAAAATAGGATTTACAGTAAAGAATCATAGCCTTGGATTCGCAAACAAAACGGTTACGATTCATTTAACTGGGACTTCGGATACGACAGAGCAAAAACTCAAGTTATACGGGGCAAAAGGAAAGGTTGCGTACTCTTCTAGCAATGAGGATGTAGCAGTTGTTGATTCAAATGGAAAGGTGACAGCGAAAAGGATGGGAAAGTCAGTGGTTACTGCGGTATCAAATGGTAAAGCGGTAACATGCAAAGTAATTGTGCAAAAGCTTTCGCAGGCAATCCATGACCCATCGGTATATAGGGACCCGGTTTCTGGAAAATATTATTCTTTTGGTTCTCACCTAATGACAGCGACATCGTCTAACCTTATTGGCTGGAGTGATGCGGCAGGTTCTGGAGTTAATTATAGTGTGATCAGCACTCTTTTTACGAAAGAATATACAGAAGAGTTTGCTGAGCCATATGCATTTACCATGCCGAAGGGGGCAAATCAGAATGCATGGGCGCCGGATGTTATCTATAATCCTACGATGAAAAAATATTGTATGTATATTTCTATTGTAGATGGAAGTACAAAGTGCTGCATTGCGATGGCGTCTTCTAAAAACCCGGATGGACCATATGCCTATCAGGGGATGATTGTCTGTTCTGGCATGGAGACAGACGGCAGTGATATTGAGAAGACAAATGTTGCAGATGCATTGGGGATAAGTGCAGGTGAGGCGAAGGCGAGCAAATATGCATCACTTGGAGCGAATAGCCCAGATTGTATTGATGCTACTGTGTTTTACGACCATGAGGGCAAATTGTGGATGGTATATGGTTCCTTTACAACAGCAGGAGGCATCCGCCTGTTAAAGCTAAATCCAGATACGGGAATGCGTGGTGAAAATTATGTGGACAGTGGAGATGGCACAGATAAGACGTTAAGCACGGACGACCCTTATTATGGAAAGAAAATTGCGAATAGCAATGGTGAGGGGCCGTATATTCAGATGCTTGCTGATAAAAATTCTTCTACTGGATATTATTATTATCTCTGGACTTCTGTGGGGAACCTACAGTATTATGGCGGTTATAATATGCGTGTAGTGCGTGCTGAAAACCCAGAAGGCCCATATTGTGATACGAAAGGGAATGAAGCGGTAAAAGACTTGCAGAAATATGCTTTGGGGCTGCGTGTCATGGACAATTACAAGTTTTCTTTTATGGATTCTGCCTATGTATCGCAGGGAGGCAATTCTGCTGTGGAAGATGGAAATGGAAAGACATTTATTCAGTTCCATACGAGGACAAGTGATTCGGATAGTTTTACATTCCGCACGCACCAGACATTTCTGAATGAAGATGGGTGGCTTGTCACTGCCCCGTTTGAATATAATGGGGAGACAATTGCAGAGAGTTATGGTGTCGAAGATGTTGCCGGCGATTATGAATTTATTTACCACAGGGATTATTTTGCAAAGACAACGATTTCTAATATGGATTATATAGAATCAGAACGGCTCGTATTAAATGCGGATGGAACTGTTTCTGGTGCATATGCAGGGACATGGAAATTAGATGGGCATAATGTAACAATCCAGATAAATGATAAGACCTATAAGGGCGTTGTCCTGGAGCAATATGAGCAGACGGAAGACCGCGATAAGGTATTTGTATTTACTGCGGTTGGCAGTGATAACCGTGCAATCTGGGGAAGCAAGATGCACAAAACTGATGAAGATGCAGTGAAGTATGATGCAGCAAAATTATCTGTGAAGGATAAGGTTTCAAAAGACTTTGTGCTGGACCTTGAGGGACTATTTGGCTCAAAGATTTCGTGGACATCGGATAATCCTGCAATTTCATTTGATGGCTCAATTGCGAAAGTAAACTGTGGAAGTGCGGAAAAGAAAGTAACACTAACCGCTGCTGTTTCAAAGGGCAGCAGTAATATTTCGAAAAAGTTTGAAGTGCAGGTACAGAAGCAGAAATTGACGATTGCACCGGTTGTACAGGGGGACAAGTTAGAACTGCCGGCAAGTTTTGACAATAATGCAATAAATTGGTCATCCTCGGATGCAAGTGTGATTACAAATGATGGAACGGTGGAACAGCCAGAGAGTGGTTATAGGTTGGTTGTGATGACTGCAGAATTTGGCGGAATAAAAAAGGAATTTTCGGTTCTTGTGTTGCCAAAGAGTTTTGGAGAGGCAATTTATGAAGAGGACTACAGCAGTATGGTAAGTGATGCGGCGATTGCAACGACATGGACATCTGTAGATAAACAAAATTGCCTTTATGTAGAAGCGGATGAATCGCATGATAGCTTTATTAAATTTGCAGGAGGAAATACTGGGACTTCTCAGGGAGCTAAAACACTTTTTGGCATTTCTGATAGAATAAACGGAAGTTATGCAGTTACTTTTGATGTTGCATTGCAATCAGGAACCAGAGAGGCAACGGAATTTGCTTTGACTGGTACGGATGTGCAGTACAAAGAGGGAAATACGAATGCAGGGCTTGGCAGTGGATATATTCTTAAGTTATCGGCTGATGCAAACAGCAGTGAGTGGAGTATTAATGATTCGGCTGATGTCTTTATGCTTCCGCATAGCTGGGTCAACGTGACTGCTATTGCAGACCCGGATTCTTCAAAGGCTGCCATAATCATCCAGGATGAAGACAATATTTATTTTAGTGGGGAAGTGGCGGTAAATGGAAAGGGAATTCCAGAAGGGCTTTATCTGCGATGGGGATGTACACAATCACTTGTGTCAGTTGACAATGTGAAGGTGTTTTGTGCGAATTAATGGCTGGATAATCTGAGCCGGAATCAACACTTCGGGCATTGTTTATATTTAGTTCTGTCTTTTGACCAACCCGCTTTTGAACTATGGGATGGAAAGTTTCGATAATTACAGCCTATTTTAGGATAAGTACCAGATTGTTACGTACAGGTACAATGCTTATACTCAATTTTGAAATAGAACGTGAATAGTAATGTTGGAAGCTTAGAATGGAAAAAATATGCATATATGCTTGCTATCTTTCCAAAAAAAGAATAAGATAAGTAGGGGGGCTTAGTATTTTTGAAGCATTCTCTAGATGATTGTTTGTAATATAAAATATTTATATTTGAAAGGGGATTTAAATTATGGAAAATCGAATTGTTAAATTTTATGCGAGAGAGAGTAATAAACTTGCCTTACATGCTATTCCAGGACATTTTGCAACAAGCAATTCTCATATCAATTTTTATATTGATGTGACAGGAATCCGGTCGCGTATTGGTGAAGCCGAAGAAGCAGCAAAGATTTTGGCACGTAAGCTTGGGCATCTGAATTATGTGGATACGGTTGTATGTATGGATGGTACGGAAGTGATTGGAGCTTTTTTGGCAAAGGAATTTGAGAAAGAGCATATTATGTCTACAAACCAGCATAAGACAGTTTACGTTAATTCACCGGAGCAGAGCCGTGACAATCAAATTATTTTCCGCGATAATACCAAAAATATGATTGCTGGAAAACATATTGTCCTTTTGCTTGCAACTACCACGACGGGTGAAACGATTAAGAGGAGTATGGAAGGAATTCAATACTACGGCGGAATAATAGAAGGAATTGGTTCCGTCTTTAGCACGGTAGATTCTGTAAGCGGTATCAAGGTGCATACTTTATTTGATGCCGATGTTGTGACAAGTTATCAGGCATTTCCGAAGGCTGATTGTCCATTCTGCAAAAAAGGGATGAAAATTGAGGCAGTAGTAAATGGTTTTGGTTATTCAAAACTGTAATCTGGGTATTTAAATATTTTAATATAGGACAAGCATGATATAGGAGAGAGCAAAAAACTCTTGGAAAATTTGTTTTACTGGTTTTCTAAGAGTTTTTTACTCCATAAAAAAGCAGAAAAAACGGAATGATGCGATTATCATTAAAAATTTTTCTTTTGGCTTCGCTGAAGAGCAGATTTTGCTAGGAAGGAAAGTTTTCAGGTATTTGTATAATTATCGTCTGAAGATTGTTGAAGAATTTAAAAGGCAAATCAGTATTTAGTCCATACGAAAATAAAAGAGAGCAAAGAGGAGTGAAAAAACGGATGTCAGTGCAGGATGATTTCAATAGAGTCGGAGAAGTTTTTGGGGAGATGTTGCAGAAAAGCCAGTTGAATACAACGTGCCGCATCTATAATAAGGAGATGACAGATGTTGTCAATGCTTATAAAGTGCAGAGGGCAAATTGGGACAACCAGCCGGGTGTTACGGAAAATGCTTTTCCCTCCACAACCCAGAGCCTGTGGTACAGTCATTACTTGAATAAAAAGAGGCTGCGCAATCTAGGGATTGGGACGCGATGTGAAAAGATGGGGATGACGTCCTATCCGCCGGCTGAAAACCAGCGGTTATATATTGAATATACACATGACGGGAAAAATTTGATCTGCAAGATTACAGAACCATTGTGGTATCAGAAGATTTATTTTCAGAACGGCAGACAGATAGGCAGGGATGGTTCTGAAGGTCGGGAATGTGAATATTATGTGGTGCGCTCGCAGTCAGTCACAGGCAGGTGCGTTTGTCCAAACTGTGGATATGAGGATGCCATAGAAAATTTGATAGATGGCTGTGATTACTGCCATACGAAGTTTCATATACAGGATTTTGATGGGAAAGTTTCTTCTATTTATATGCCGAATGACAATAAGAGAAGCCGTGGCAACAATCCGTTTAAAAAGTTTAATACAGTTCTTTATTCTCGCGTACGCAACGAGCCAAACGCAAGCTTGCTTGCATTTGGCGACTGCGCGCGGGTCTAATACCCCGCCCCTTGGGGCGGACTTGCTAAAGAGAAGCTTAGTCATGCCCCGTTGCTCTGCAGCGGGGTATTTGACTTCATTGTGGTACTGATTCTTTTCCCGATTCTTATCATTATTCCGGTTTTGGGAATTCCATTGATTTTTCTGGCTCTTTTTATATTTCTGACTGTGTATTTGACGAGGGCAACGAGCCGCAGCATGAAGGATGGACCAGGAAGAAGCAGGGAGACTGTGGCAAAGATAAGAAGGGTGGACACGCTGTTTTCTGAGGAATTTCTGGTTGGGAATCTGACAAACAAGCTGGAAAGCATTTATTATGCGGATAGAATGGATGAGATCATTGCGTTTACCTATTGCGATATTTCTCCCTACATTGCCAGAAACAAGAATATATTTGGATTCAATCTGTTAGAGTGTGTGCTAATGGATTATATGCAGGATGATACATGCCAGACGCTTGAGGTACAGGCGGTCGTGCAATTATTGGCACTGATGGAGAAGGGTGCGGGGAAGAGAGAGGAGAAAATCAGGTTAAGACTGACGAAGAGCCCGGCTGCGAAGACATGTGCAGTAAACGATGTTACGGCGTATGCCTGTCGGTCCTGCGGTGCAAGCGTCTCTCTATTAAATGGTGGACATTGCGAGTATTGTGGCGGTAGGATGGATATGTTCCAGTATGATTGGGTAATTACAGCATTTGGGCTTGTTTAAAAATAGGGTAATATATTTAGGCATATTCGAATCAGGTTTTAAATAATCCATATCGCCAAAGTTCCAAAAGCAGAGCAGAGATAGTATTTAAAATGGTAATGGGTATAAAAAATAAACACCCCTAGAATGCTCATTCTAGGGGTGTTTATTAACAGGGGTGCCAGGAATCGAACCCGGCTCTGGAGTTTTGGAGACTCTTATTCTACCGATGAACTACACCCCTATAAGGTAAGCATCACTTCTGCAAGTGACTATGAAATTATATAATACATAATGTAACTTGTCAAGTTTTTTTTGGATACTATGAAATTGATTCTGAAATGTTATAAAAAGGTAACTTTTTTGACAAAATTTATCTGTAAACTGATAAGAAATTGGGATTGTAAAAGTTTACTTTTATCCTTAAAAATGTTATATTTAAAGGTGATGCGTTTAATGTTTTAAAGGAGGCAGATAGAAATGAAAAAACAAGTGGTTTATTGTGCTAAAAAGCTTGTAGTAGTTGCTGCGCTGACCTGTTTTATGCTAATCGGAAAACGTGCAAAAGCAGCAGAGACCACTACACTTCGCGTGATTTCGACGACAGATATCCATAACCGGATTAATAGTGAAGATTATGATGTAGCTGGAAAAAATAACACAAAATCACTTGCACGCCTTAATACAATGATAAAGGGTGCCAGAGCTGAGATGACGGAAGGAGCCAGTATTACAGTTGATGTTGGTGATTCTGTCTACGGGTATGGTGCGGAAACAATTATGGGAGGCGAGCTGACACCCAATAATGATCTGCAGCCTATTTTTGCAGCCATGAGCAGGATAGGATATGATGCGCTTACTTTAGGTAACCATGAATTTGATTATGGGTATACATTTGTTACAAACCAGATAGAAAAAGCTGGATTGACAGATGCATGTGTTGTGGCAAATGTAAGGGAATGGGATAGCGGAAAATATCCCTGGAAAAAGACAAAAATGATTACAAAAGAACTGGCCACATCAAAGGGGAATAAAGTTTCAATTAAAATTGGTGTTGTGGGTGTGACACGGCAGGATCTGTCTACATATTATGATTATAATGGCATTTTAAAAGGAGAGAGTGTTTTAAAAACGGTTCGCACGCAAGCTGCTTCATTAAAGAAACAGGGGGCAGATATTGTAGTAGTTTTGGCGCATTGTGGCTTTGGAAAAGAAAATGCCTCAGATGCCGACTATGATGTTGGATATGCTCTATCAAAGTTAAGTGATGTGGATTGTGTTATGTTGGGACATCAGCATAAAAATTATCCATCAAGCGATGCAAATGTGCGTTCATTCTATAAGCTGCCAAATACGGATATAGCGACAGGGCTTACCAATGGGAAACCAGTTGTTATGGTAGCAGACCATGCCGCAGGCATCGGGGTTGCGGATATGACTCTAAAAATCAGTGGAGATAAGGTTTCCGTAATTGGGGCAAAAGCGGAGGTGCGTAAGAGTAACCAGTTTGTGCTGGAGGATCCCGATATTGCCGGGGTTGTCGCGGATGCGGATGCGATTATTAAAAATACATATGGTGAAATTTTAGCAAGTGTTAAGGAAGGCACTCATATTACTGGTTATTTTGGTATGCTGGAGGATAATTATGCAATCCAGTTAGGTAACGAGGCCAAAATTCGATTCGGGATGGATTATGTCCATAGCAGTGCAGGTGAGAAATATGCAGATTACCCTGTTATTGCCGCGACCCAGTATTTTTTGGATGGCAGCGAGGGAAGAAGCGATTATGTTGAAGTGGGCAGTAATTATACTATGAAAGATGTGTTAAATACACAGGAGTATCAACACAATAATAATTATGCATATTGGATTACCGGGGCACAGTTGAAAGAATGGATGGAATGGTCAGCAAGTATCTATGCCCAGAAGGATGAATTGATTCAGGCTGACAAGTCACTGGCTGAGTTGATTCAGCAGAATGGTGCATCCTCTGTTGTATCAGATCAGTGGTTGGATAATTGGCAGAATTTTACGGTGTTTGACGGATTGGAATATGAGATAGATGCATCAAAGCCGCCTCGTTATAATGTAGATGGTGATATTATCAATATAGATTCTAGCAGGATTGTCAAACTGACCTGTGACGGCAAGGAGGTTACGGATACAACACAATTTATTGTTGTAAATAATTACGTGTCTTCTGGGACAGCGGTGATTAATCCTTTATATAACCAGAGGCTTACCCAAAAGGAATTTCGGTCAGTGGTTTACTTGAAAAATTATGTGAAGGAATTAGGGAGTTTTGGGCCATTATCAGATAAAGTAGATAATAATTGGTCTGTCACGTTTGGCGGGACAGCAAATAGGATTCTGCGTTCGAGTTCTCTCTCAGAGATGTATGCAGCGATTAAGCCGTGGTATGGCCGCACTTTAAAAGTAACGGATGAGTATGCATATTATCAGGCCAATTTGCCGCAGGCGGTAAGGATGGGAGATCAGGATGGGCCACTTCTGGTTTTATGTCCTTCTACAACAGAGGAAACAAGTGGAGAAGTTGTGGTTTATATACAGGCTTCCGATTCTTCCGGGGTCGCAAAATTGTGTTATTTAAACGGGCAGTATGGAGAGGAAGACTTTGTATGGGATTCCGCTGAGGAACTGAGTGGAAAAGAGCTAAAGGTGACAGAGAATGGTGTTTATTCTATCTGTGCTGTTGACAACAATGGAAATAGGACAGTAAAAAATATAGAGATTTCAAATATTAATCCAGATATATTACATGTTCCAACGGTTGATAAGTTTACGAATAAAAAGACAGTAGTAACGGGGCAAACACAGCCGGGAGTGACCGTTCATGTTACGATTGGGGACAAAACATTTAATACGACAGCTGCAGCAGATGGGTCATATTCATGTACAGTTGGCGAGCAGATGGCGGGAGATGCGATTACAGTTTATGTGTCTGATAATGAAGGAAGGGTTAGCGCAAAGGTAGAAATGAAAGTATTGAGACGCGGTCCAAATGCGCCAAGCCTGAATTCTGTTACCAACAAAACAATGATGTTATCCGGTGAGATTAACAATACAAATACTACTATTATTGCGTACATAGGGAATAAGGTATATGTGCCGAAAAATAAATCTTCTATATATAAAGGTTGTACAAAATACTCTAAGACAAAAACGATGCAGCAGGCGTTAGATTATTCGGTAAAGGATGGAAAATATTTTATAAAGGTTCCTGCGCCAGAGGCAAAGAAGAAAATAACTATTTTTGCGGTAGATAATGCAGGAGAGTGCAGTTTGACAGCACAGCAGTTTGCGCAGGAGGAGGCTCCAAACCAACCGCAGGTAAATTCTGTCTGTGAAGTAGAGCGTTATGTGACAGGAAAGATACCGTCAAATTCAAAGGTCTGTGATGTAACAGTAAAAGCTGGGGGACAGAGTTTTAAGGCAAAAAGTAAAAAGAATGGAAAATTTTTCGTGAAGACAAAGGGCTTCTCAGCAGGGACGGTTGTTCAGGTTTCTGCGTCTGATAGTCAGGATGGCAAAGTCCGCACCAGTGCAGTGACGGAGTGCGTTGTTAGTACAGAACAGAAGCATACTGCTGCGTCTGACAAAAGTATCATTTCTATAAAGTCATTAAATAACCGTCAGACTGTTGTGCAGGGAAAGGCAAAAACAGAGGGGATTGTATACCTTAATTATGGCGATACATGTGCCCAGTTAGATTTAAATGGAGATGGTTCATTTAGCTATACTTTGCCAAGCCCGCTGGAAGGCGGCAGCAGTCTTTATGTTGCATGTCATAATAAGACAACAGGTGAGATTGACGAGGTAAAGAAGATAACAGTCAAGACGAAGAAACCAGAAATGCCATCAGTTGCAAAAAAGACGGTATCAAAGAAAGCGCAGACAATATCTGTTTTATCTGTTGAAAAAGCGATGGTAGTTGTGAAAGCAGGCGCAAAGAAAATCAAGGTAACAGATTGCCGGTATAATATAAAGAAAAAGATGTTCGTGTATTCGGTTGATATTCCAAAAGGAAAGGGAAATCTTAGCTGCTATGTGAAAAATGAGGCTGGAACCAGTAAAGCAGTGTTAATCACTAGAAAATAGTAATGCGTCTTTTATTCTCGCGTACGCAACGAGCCAAACGCAAGCTTGCTTGCACTTGGCGACTGCGCGCGGGTCACATACCCCGCTGCTCTGCAGCGTTGCAAGTTTGATACCCCGTTGCTTGCAGCGGGGTTGTTGATTATAGAGAACGGAGATGGATTATGAATACAAGAAAATCCTTATATGATATCAAGTCATTTTATGACAAGAAAGCAGTATTAAAGGCTGGTTATGGTGGGATGCGTTATCAGATTGAACAGGCAGCAGATGGGGAGGAGATTTGTCTTCTGGTAACAATCTGGCCGGAACCATTTTGTTTTGAAAGGACTGCAGAGGACAAAAAGAAGAGAAAGCAATTTGGTTATTCAGAACAAGGACTTGACGAGGCGTATCAATGGCTGTGCGATACATATGAGGAGGAAAGAGTGCATTGGGAACATGCCAGGGATTTTCCTTTAGATGGTGTGCTTTGAGTTAGGGGGAGTGATCGTGAAAAAGCAGTGGCTTGTAGAGGGATTTTGTCCTACTGACCGTTATCATTGCCTAATGCCTGTGGAGTATGAATCAGTGGAACAGAATGGGGCAATTTTGGAATACCGCAAAAAGGGAATGGCATGCCATAATGTTTTGTCTGGGAAATGTGAAAAATGGGAGGAATGTCCTTTTTTTGGGCAGGCACCAGAAACTTTAGAAAAAAATGTTAGCTGGTATGAACCATAATATTTGCGGAAGAGGCAGAAAGTGGGGCGAAGGGTTGTGCATGCATTACTCGTAGCGGTAAATGCGAAATTTATCCATTCTAATCTTGGGATTTACAGTCTGTATTCTTACAGTCTTTCAAAAGGGATTTTGCCAGAAGAACTTGCTTACTGCGAGTTTACAATTAATCAAAATTCAGAGGATATTATAAGTGGGATTTATGAGGAGAAGCCAAATTTAATTGGCTTTTCCTGTTATATCTGGAATATTGAGATAGTAAAAAAAGTTTCAAGGGAGATTCATAAAATCCTTCCAGATTGTATGATCTGGTTTGGCGGCCCGGAAGTCAGTTATGATGCACAGGAGTTGCTTAGAGAAAATGAA